>FSUE01000166.1_pt1 | contig 18517 bp, 18 predicted proteins | sample 1637031 | NCBI WGS metagenome assembly FSUE01 (sample SAMEA3914819, study PRJEB12502) | metagenome | biome: forest; material: soil | place: Canada | collected 2010-06-26 | depth 0.3 m | reverse complement strand
GGAGCGCGGCTCGACCGCGAAGGGCTGGATTTTTCGGGCTTTCTGCGGGCCATGGAGGGCGGGTTCATAGCTCGCCCCAACTCGGCCGTCCTTCGGAAACGGCGTGAAATCGGGGGCGCGCGGGAATTGCCGGGCTTTTCGTCGGTCTTTTCTGGCGTGCTCCACCGGAGGATCGGTCGAGGCTCCCAGCCGCCCCGCCGGCCAAGCCTGATTTCTGGCGAGGCTTTCGCGAGCACCAAGCGACGGCTGCCCGCTCGCCTCTCCTTGAGCGTAGAGGGCTACGTGAGCACCGGAGCGGAGCGAAAACGAAGCCCAGAAACCAGGATCGGCGGGCGTGCTCAACCGCAGAAATGACACCAATGCAAGAGTTTGGGTATAGAGCCGGCGTGCCCAAGCTGCCCTGGCTGCTCGTGTTGCGCGTGGCCGCCCTGCTGGCGCTGGCTGCGTCGACCGCGCTGTTGAGTGACTACGTCGCCGACGCGCCGAGCTTTTGCAGCGCGGCTTCGGGCTGTGGCGCAGTGCGCGCGAGCGACCTCAGCCACGTGAGCTTGGGAGACGGCAAGTTCGTGCCACTGCCGCTGTTCGGCTTGCTCGGCTTCGCGGCGCTGTTCGCGGCTTCGCTGGCGTCGCGCACTGCGACGCGCGTGGTGGCGGCGGTCGGCGGCGTGGTGGGGGTTTGGCTGCTCGGCGTGCAGGCCTTCGTGCTGCACCAGTTTTGCTGGCTGTGCGTCACGACCGACGTGTCGGCCGTCGTGGCAGCCGCTGCTGCGCTCGGGCTCGGCAAGTCGATGTGGGAGGACGAAGCGCGGGCGCGGCTTCGGCCGTGGTCGTGGTGGGCGCTCGGCGCTTTGGCGATCTGCGCGCCACTGCTTTGGCCGCGCGTGAAGAGCGCGCCACCCGTGCCGAGCGCGGTTCTGCCGTTCTACCAGGCGGGCAAGCTCAACGTAGTCGAGTTCGCCGACTTTCAGTGCCCGGCTTGCCGGCGTTTTTCGACGATTTTGAAGCCGGCGCTAGCCGGTTATGGCGACCGCGTGCACTTCGTGCGCCTGAACAAGCCGCTCGCCATGCACCAGTACGCGCACGACGCTGCGCGGGCTGCCGTGTGCGGCGAGGCGCAGCACAAGGCCGAACCCATGGCCGACGCGTTGTTTGCAACCGATGACCTGACGCCGGCCGGCATCGACAAGTTGGCACAAGGCCTGGGCCTGGATGCGAAGGCGTTCGAAAACTGCATGCTCGACCCGGCTACCAACGCGCGCGTCGAAGATGAATCAAGCTTGCTGGTTCCGCCCGAGCTCGAAGGGCTGCCGACGACCTACATTGGCGGCAAGCGTTTGCTCGGCGTGCAAAGCCCAGAAACCGTGGCCGACGCGCTGGAGCGCGCCGCACGCGGCGAAGGCGTCAGCGGCATATCCGGCTATGTGTACCTGCCGATGATCGCGCTGGCTGGCCTCTTGATTTTGCGATTCGGGTTGCGACGGCCGGTTATGTAAACGCGTTGTGCGAGTGGGCACGTGTACGGGCACGTTCACGGACGGGCACGGGCACGTGGGCTACCGCAGTGTTACACTCCTGCATGGCGACATTCGACGAAGCCCTCGTCCCCGGCCCGGGACAGGTGCCCTTCGAAGTGTTTCGGGCCCTGCCGAAGACCGACCTGCACGTCCACTTGGACGGCTCGCTGCGACTCGAGACGATCCTCGAGCTGGGGCGTCAATACGACGTTGAATTGCCGGCGATCGATCTGCCGGGGCTCGACGCCGCAATCGGCTGCGGTCGCAACTTTGGCTCGCTCGTCGAGTACTTGCGCGGCTTCGACATCACGCTGCGTGTGATGCAGACCGAGGAAGCGCTCGAGCGCATCGCCTTCGAGCTGGCCGAAGACGCGCATCGCGAAAACGTGCGCTACATGGAAGTGCGTTACGCACCAATGCTGCACACGCGGCTGGGCTTGAAGCTGACCAAAGTCGTCGAGGCCGTGCTGGCCGGCTTGCGCCGTGCGCGCGAAACCTACGGCATCAAGTCGAACATCATCGTCTGCGGCATCCGTAACATTTCGGCCGAGTCTTCGTATCAAATGGCGGAGCTGGCGGTGGCGTACAAGGGCCGCGGCGTCGTCGGCTTCGACCTGGCCGGCGCCGAGGCGGATTTTCCGGCCAAACATCACCGCGCGGCGTTTCAGTTGGTGCGCGACAACAACGTCAACTGCACGATCCACGCCGGCGAAGCCTACGGGCCCGAATCGATCGCGCAAGCGATCCACGTTTGCGGCGCGCATCGCATCGGCCACGGTTGCCGGCTGCGCGAGGACGGCGATCTGTTGCACTACATCACCGATCATCGCATTCCGCTGGAGTGCTGCCCTTCCAGTAACGTGCAGACCGGCGCCGTGAAGGACTTCGCCACGCATCCGCTCAAGCTCTATTTCGACTTGGGGGTGCGTGTGACGATCAACACCGACAACCGCTTGATCACCGATACGTCGGTGTCGAAGGAGTTGTTCTTGGTGCACACCAAGTTGGGCGTGCCGTTCGTCGACATCAAGAGCATGATCTTGGCCGGCGTGAAGTCGAGCTTCCAGCCGTTCCACGAGAAGCAGGCTTCGGTGCGGCGCGTGGCCGCCGAGCTCGATCGCTACGACGACGTCGACGGCAGCTTGCGCGCGCCGGCCTCGACACCGGAAAAGCCGCGCCGCGGCTCAGCTAGCGTGATTCCCAGCGCCGAATAGCTCGCAGCTCAGCCAGGCTTAGGGCGCGCCGCTCGCGCCATCGCTGGCGCCACCAGCGCCACCAGCGCCACCAGCGCCACCGGCACCGCCGCTGCCCGGCGGCAGCGCGTCGAGGCGCTGCAGGTCACGCAGTGCTTCCAGGTAGTGCTCGACGGTTTGGTTGTCGTTGCCGTCCTGGAACGCGCCGCGAAACTGCGTCGTTTCTTGGTAAGCGTGCTCAACGGGATCGAGGCTGGTGTCGAACGCTGCGAAGTGCCTGACCGCGCCCGAGCGCTTCTGAAGCCAGCTGCCGGCGACGATCAGCTCCGCCGCGGTCGTCAGGTTGAGCTCGCTTGCGCCGGCGTTTTGCACAACGCAGTCAATCCAGTCGTGATCGGGATCGCTTGGTTTTGCGGGCAGCGGCGCACCGTGGCCATCCGGAGGCAGCACGACCTTGGTGGAGAACGGCGCCTCCGAGATTGGCCGATCGATGGCCACTTCGAGGTAGCGTTGCGCCATGCACGCGCGCGTTGGAATGCTGCCGGCGAGCAGCGCGCCGAGATCGTGTGGCGTGGCGACGATCGCGGAAGCGCTGCGAACCTCTGCTGGCAAGGTGGTCTCGCTACTGAAGCCGGTCAGGCGGCCCTGCTCGTCGAACGCATCCAGCGCGAAGCCGATTGGGTCGATCTGCTGGTGGCAACCGAGACAGACGGGGTTCACCGCCGTGCTCTGTTGAATGCGCTCACGCGGCGTGCCTTCGGTCGGCAACGTCCGGTCCACGAGCGCTGGGTGGTCGGGAACGTGCCGGCACTGTAGCCGCTCGACGACGGCGCGGCCGCGCAGGCTGGGGCGCGGGTAGCTCGACAGAAATAGGCCTTGGGACAGCACGCCAGCCGACAAGCTCGGGTCCAGGTCGACGAATTGCAGGCTGTCACCGGCCGGCGCCACGACGCCGTAGTGCATCGCCAAGCGCGCGGTGAGCGGCTGGCGTGGTTCGGTCAAGAGACTGGTCAAGCTGCCGCCGCGACTGATGAAGATGTCGTTCACGAATGTCGTGCTTTGCGCGACCATGTCGGCGCGCAGATCGGCATCGAGCGTGGCCGGCAAAGTGTTTTCGGAAACGCCGAGTAGCTCGAGGACTTGCAGCGCGCGGGCGCGACGGCCCTGGGGTGTCTCCCATAGCCGGTGAAGTTGCGCGACCAGCTCGGCTGGATCCTGCCAAGGGCCCGCATCGGCGCGGGCTAACAACTCTTGGTCGGGCGCCTGGCGGGCGGCAAAATGGCTGAGCCGCGTAGCGACCTCGTGAGCCGAGAGCTGTTGGGCGTCAGCGCTTTCGCCGAGCTCGACCCGGAATACGAAATACGGCGAAAGGACCATCGAAACGAGCGCGTTTTGTGCGGCTTCAGCCGGCGTGCGCTGCCTTTCTGCGCTGCGAAACTGCGCCGTGTAGGCGGCAACCTGCTCGGCGGTCAGCGGGCGCCGATACAAGCGTTTGCCCCAGTCGGCGAGCCAGGGCTCGACGCAGCCTGGCTGATCAGCGCCCTCGCAAATGTCGAAAGCGGCGTCAGCGGCGACGGCGGTCTGCACCCGTTCGATCGCGATCGCGCGCAACGCCGAGACGAACGCCGACGACACGTCGCGCTCGAAGCCTTGGTCCGCGATCGAGGTCTCGCTAGCCAATGTCGTGCCTGGGCCAAATAGTGCGTCCAACGTGTTGTCAATGTCGACAATCGAAAGCCGCGACAGTGGCGTGACTGGGGTCCCGCCACACGGTCCACTGGGCGGCAGGTTGGCGTTGCCGGCAACGCTCAAGGCACCGCCGATCCCAACGCCGCCGGTGCCTGCGCCGCTTGGCAAATCAGGCGTGAAGCTGCTGTGGTCTTCCGCGCAAGCTTCGCCCAATGCCGCGGCCGCCAACAATGCCGCCAAGCTGCCCAGTTTCAGCGCCCGCCACATGTCGATAGCTTATCGCGGCGGCGCGCCGCCGGCAGTGACTAAAGCACTTTGGCCATGAAGGAAACGAGCGCAAGCTTGTCGACTAGCCCAGCAGTTTTGCTCACTTCGACGTGCTCGAGCAGAGGCGAGACCAACGCACGATGCTCGGTGCCGTCGAGCTCCAGATTGGCGGCGTCGGTCTCCGACGGCGGAATGACCGTGTCGTGCGAGCCGTGCAACAGGTACACGGGCACCTTCAGCTGTTTGAGATGGCCGACCGAAGACAGCGCCGCCAGCTCTGCGCTTTGACGTTGCAACAGCGCGTCCAGCTCCGGCGCCAGAGTCTGCAGATGGCCCGTCTCGAGCAGCTGCCAAAGGCGTTCGGCTTCTGGCGAGGTGCGGGCCTTGGCCGCCTCGCGCGCGCTCTTCTGATCGGAGTGCAGCCAGGCTTTGAAACCGGCGCGCATGGCCGGCAAATCCTGCGGCGGTACGAAGTGTTCCAAGTTGCCGTAGACCAAGACCACCAAGCCGTAGTCGTGGGCCTGCAGGTGGACGATGCCGGTCGGCGTCTCGATCTCGTTGTGAATCAAGAAGCGCAGCACGCGCCGCAGGTCGTGGTGGCCGCCGACGCTGGTGACCGACGAGACGAAATGAGCCGTCTCCGCGTCCTCGACGGCAACCAACGACAAGCCACCGGCAAAGCTGAAACCGAGCAGGCCGACTTGCTCGCCCGCGACGTGATCACGCCGGGTCGCCAGGTAGCGTACCGAGTCCTTGATCACGTCGACGCCGCTCTTGGTGATGCGGTAGTCGGCTAGCTCGCTCAGCTCGGGGGTGAGCACCGTGAGGCCGCCTTCGGCCAGTGCGCGCACGAACGGGACCAGTCGCGCCTCGTCGATCCCGCGGTAGTGCACGCCGTGCGCGACGACGATCGCCGGACCCGGTTTCGCGCCCTCGCGAAAGTACAGCCGCGCTCGAATTGGGCCATTTCTGCCGTTGATGGCGAGATCTTCGGTCGAAAGCCGTGGCGCGTCGGGCGCAGATTTTTGCGACAGTCGGCTGAGAAATTCGGCCGCCCGCACATGCCGTACGACCGGCGTCCACGCGAAAAGCAGGCCGGCAACGAGCAGCCCGAGCACGACCGCCCGTCGCGACGAAACCTTGCGCATGACTCAGCCTGACACGCCTTGGCGGCGCTGCCCGGGCGCGCGAAGATTCCTTACAACGAATTACGAGCTGGGGCCGGCGCGTTACAGTGCTTAAAAGTGGATGCCGCCGCGGACGTCGCCGGTCATGGCGCTTTCCAGCGTAGCTACCGCGTGCTCGATGGCTTCCGAATCTTGCGCGGGTAGCTTGACCAAGAAACGCACGTAAAGATCGCCCTGTTTGCCGGCGCGCTTGACGCCTTTGCCCTTGAGCCGCGCCTCTTGCCCGCTTTGCGCGTGCTTTGGCACGCTGAGCGTGACCGGTCCGTCCGGCGTGGGCACCCGCACCTTGCTGCCGCGGTGCGCTTCGCCGACGGTGATCGGCAAATTCAGATACAGATCGAGCCCGTCGCGCTCGAAAAATGGGTGCGGATTGACGCGCACCGTGATGACGAGATCACCCGGTGCGCCGCCCATGGCCGACGGGGCGCCGTGGCCAGCGACTCGCACTTTGTCGCCCTCGCCGGCGCCGGGCGGTACGCGCACGGTCACTTCTTCGCCGCCGTCCTGCACGCGCAGGCGCAGCTCGGCGCCGCGAATGGCCGACACGAAATCGATCGCCACCTCGCTGGTGACGTCGGCGCCTTTGGCCCCGACGCCGCCGCGACGTGAGCTGCGTGGGCTGCCGCCAAACAGCTCGCCCAGCAGATCGCCGAAGCCGCCGGCGCCGCCCGGACCAGCGCCGCCCGCTAGGTCTTCGAAGTTGATGCCGCCGCCGCGCGCGCGCCGTTGCCCGGCGGCCTGCGCCGCGTTGCGGTACGCGCGCGTTGCGGCGGCGTTGAAGCCCTCGCGTAGCGACTCTTCGCCGAACTCGTCGTACAGGCGGCGCTTCTCGGCGTCGTGCAGCACCTGGTAGGCGCGGTTCACGGCCTTGAAGCGCGCCTCTATCTTTTGGTCGCCCGGATTTCGATCCGGGTGGAGCTGGCCGGCCAGCTTCTTGTAGGCCTTCTTGATCTCGTCGGCGGTGGCGCTCTTCGAGACGCCGAGGTCCTTGTATAGATCCGTAGCCATGGCCGCCCGGTCAAGCTAAGCGTCGCGGCCGTGGCTCGCAAGGCCTGGCGGTCGCAATTTCTTCGGACTTGCAGTCCGCGGCGCGGTTAGCTTTTGGTCGTGCAATTGACGATCAGCGAATCGACGTGCTGATCGGCGGCTTGGTCGGTGAAATCCGCCGTGAAGAAGATGTCGGTGAAGCCGTTGTAGTGCAACAGCGCTTCCATCTCGCGCGGGAAGTATTGGCGATGGGTGAGCGGCACCGTCCACGGCTTGCTCTTACCTTCTGGCGAGAACTCCATCTTGATCAGCAGCAGTTGGCGCAGCCGGTCGTACTCGAAGCGCTCGGCGTAGCGGGTCAGCTCGCCGGTCGTGGGGTGTCGAATCCGCGGCGCGCCGAACGCCTTTTCGGGATCGCGACTCAGGTCCTCGCCGTGCGGCACCGAGAAGTCGAAAACAAACCGTCCGCCTGGCGCGAGGTGCTCGCCGACGCGCGCCAAGAAGGCTTCCATGTCGCTGCGGTCGTAAAGGTGCAACACGCAGTTGAAAGGCGCGATGATCAGCGGAAAGCGCTCGCCGAGCTTCAGCTCGCGCATGTCGCCTTGGTGCCAACTGATGCGTGCCCGCAGCTGTTTGGGCAAGGTTTTTAGCTGCGCATCCAGGCTGTCGAGCATCGGCTGCGACAGGTCGACGCCGGTCACGTGGACCCCGGCTTTGGCCACCGCCAAGGCGACGCGGCCGTTGCCGATGCCGTACTCCAGGACCGGCCCCTTCAGCTTGCGCGCTAGCTTGGCGTAGTACTCGACGTCGTGCGTCCGCTCTTTGTACGTCTTGGTGTAGTACAGAGCGTCCGCGTAGTGCTCCGTGGCACCCGCATCACCAACCCGACCTAGCGATTTGATCTTCACGCGCACAGCCGTCGCGCGCGGGCGATCAGTAGTTCGCGCGGCCGAGCTCGGTGATGTAGTCGAGCACCGCGTCGTTGACCGGACGGTTGAAGCGCACCTTGCCGGCCGCGATCTCGCGCAGGCTGATCACGAGCGGCTTGTTCTTGGCGTTCACCAAGGAGGGGTTACCCTTCATCAACGAACGCGCGCGGGAGGAGGCGAGTACCACGAGGGCAAAACGGTTCTCTTCCTTCTCTAGGCAGTCTTCGACGGTAACGCGGGCCATTGATTCTCCAGGCGTAACGAAAGGGAACGGGAAGCTAGTCGCAATAGGGGGTGCACGCAACTTGGCGCAGAGGACCGCGCGCGTTTCCGCATACTACTCGGCAATTTCGCAACGGTTTTGGCGGCATTCTTGGAACCACCAAAAGCAGGCGCCGCAATTTTGGGGCGCCCCGCAGCCGTTGTCGGCGATGCCGCACTCCACGCCCAGGGCGCCGCAGGTCGCGGGTTCGCAAGCCGCGGGGCTACCGGGACCGGCGCCGCCGTTACCGTTTGGCCCGTTGAAGAACGGGTCCCCGCCGAGCCCGAAGGTCGTGGCAACCGGTCCCATTGCACCGGCCGAACCCGCTGATGCGCCGCCGCCAGCTGGCTCGTCCGTCAGTGGAGCCTCGGCAGCGCCGCCGGCTGGGTCGCCAGCGACGGCCGCGACGACTGGCTGGTAGTCACCGAAGTCGTAACCGGTCAGGGCGCACGCGCTGGTTGCGAGTGTGCAGAGGCCGAGCCAGGCCTTGGTTGCGCTCGCTGGCATCAGTAGTGCTCCGCGTAGCTGAAGGCGACGCTGCCGGGTAGCAGCTGCAGCGACGCGCTCTGCCGATTGCCCGGCGCGGTGAAGAGCAGCGCCGCGCCGCTTGCCAACGCAGCCGCGCCGACGCCCCATGCGACGCTGTTCAAGAGCAGCCAGCGCTCGCCGGATTGAGCGGCGCGAAGGCCCGAAGCATCGCAGCGATTTGCTTCGCAATGCTGCTCGGCCGTGTCTTTGCGCTGTGCCACGACCAGGCCGCTCGCCAGCGCCAAGCCGACGCCCAGTGAGCCCGCGGCCAACAGCGACAAGCCCAGATCACGCTGTACGGTGCTGTGCGGCGTTGCGGGCGCCGCGACCGTGGTCGCAGATGCCAGCGTTGCGGGGGTTGCTGGCAGCTCCGGACCTGGCTCGAGTGTGACGTCGACTTGCTCGCGCTCGTGCAGGCTGATTAGCGCTTTACGCGCCGCGCGACCCGGGCAGGTGACGACAAGCTCGACCTCACCGGGATCGACCGGCGTCGGAATGCCGAAACTATCGGGGCCGAGCTGGGCGCCGTCGCGCAGCACGCGAGCGCTGGTCGGCATGGTCGCGGCGAGCCGCAGCGTGAGCCGCGGTAGACGCGGGCCGAGCTTGCGGAGTTGCGCGCGCACGAAGCCGAGCCGATCGTCGCCTGGCTGCAACAGCGCTTCGGCCTGGTTGAAGTGTTGCCAAGCGGACGCGAGCTTGTTCAGTCGCGCCTCGCACATAGCCCAGTTCATCAGCGTGCCGGCCGCGGGATCGAGGTGCTGGCTGCGTTCGAACGCGTGGCAGGCTTGCTGCAGCTCACCGCGCGCAGCGGCGCTGCGACCGCGCGCGAACAGCGCCTCGGCGGCTGCAGTGTCGGCGGGATGCTCCGCTCGTGCTGGAGCCGTACCTGCAAGCATGCCCATCAGGGCGACCGCAACGAACAGTGCGCGCATCGACTACTTGCGGCGACTCAGCGGATCAGTCACGGCTTTGAGCGGCAGCCGCGCGGGAACAAGGCGGGCCGAGCTGGCGGCGGACGCCGTAGCCGACGGGATGCTGGGGGTTACGAGCGCGCTGGGCGTCGGCACCAGCGGTCGCGGCGCGGCGGGCAGCGCGCGCTCGCTGCGTTCCGGCTGCGCTGCGAGCGTCGTGTCGGACAAAGGCCGCAGCGTCATGCGCGCCGCGACCACGATACCCATCCCGACCGCGAACCCGAAAGTGACGTAGACCGGCAGCGCGCTGCGTTGCGGCTTCGAGCCGTGCCCGGGTAGCGGCGTGATGGTCGCCGCGACGGGTCGAACGGTGGGGATGCTGGGGCGCTTGTGGCGCGCGTCGGGGCGCGGCGTGCGCAGCGACAGCGCCATCGGCTCGACCGACGCTGGCGGCAACGTAGCGCGCGAATCAGGCGCGCTGAGCTCACCTTGCACGGCGCTGACCGCCAACTGCATGGAGCGCGCGTCCGGGAAGCGATCCGCGCGGTCGAAGGCCAGCGCCCGGTCGACGACTGCCACGACCGAGCGCGGCAGCGCCGTCACGTCGCCCAGCGAAGGCACGGGGCGCGTCATGGCGCCGAGCAGCTGCTCGGTCACGCTGCCGTGCTCGCGCACCGGCAGACCTGACAGTAGCAAGTACATCGTTGCGCCGAGCGACCACAGATCACTCCGGCCATCCAAGTCTGCCCAGCGCCCGAGCGCTTGTTCCGGCGGCATGAAGGCCGGCGTTCCCAACGTGGTGCCGGTCTGAGTGGTATGCGTGCGCTTGGCGCTTTCGACCCGGGCGATGCCGAAGTCGAGCAGCCGCACGCGTCCCTCGGTCGTGAGGAACACATTTTCGGGTTTGATGTCGCGATGAATGATGCCGCGGTCGTGGGCGTGCACCAGCACGTCCAGGAGTTGGGAGGCAACGTCGAGCACCTCGCCGACGCTGAACAGCTGGCTGGCGTCTTCGACGCGTTCGGCCAAGGTCTGACCGCGCAGCAGATCCATGACCAAGAACACGGCGCCGTCGTCGGTCGTGCCTTCGTCACGCACGGTCACCACGCCCGGGTGCGACACGCGGTTGGCTGCGTAGCCCTCGGACAGGAAGCGCTCGCGCAGCTCCTCGAAGCCGGCCAAGTCCGGGTGCAGGATTTTGATCGCGACGCGGTTGCCATTGCGATGTACGGCCTCGAAAACCGCGGCCATGCCGCCGACGCCGATCAAGCGCTCGAGCCGCCATTTGCCCAGCACCATTTGGCCGAGCCGCGTCCGCGCCAAACGCGTGCGCTCGTCAAACGATACGGTCAGATGCGAAGCCGCCATCCGAAGCTAAACCCTGAACACTCATGGCGCGCTTTGCTTCGAAAAGCAACTCGCTGCCGCCGCCGCTCCAGCCGGACTGTTACTGGCAAGCATCGGAGCCGAGCGAGACGCCCTGAGCGCACAAGTCTTCGGGCCCTTGACCGCGATGATCAGCGTAAAACTGCCCGAAAATGTCGGGATCGAAGCAGTCTGCAGTCAGCGAGTAACCCCACGCTGACGCTGCCCAGCGAGCGCCGAGCCCTGGTCTCGGAACGAGAACGACCTGTACTCTGACTGCTTGTGTACAGCGTGGATCATCGGGCAAGGCATCGATGAAGGCTTGGACGGTCGCGACTTCGTCCGTGCAGCCGTCGGGACAGTCGTAGAAGAAGAGCACGGCGCCGTGTTCGAGGTCGTGCACCAAGTAGCCGAGGGGTACCGGGAAATCGTAGGTTCGATACGCTGCCCAAGTCGGGTAGTGGTCACCGAAAACCGGTGGGCTCGTCGAGTATACGATGTTGCTGCACTCAGGCAGATGTGAGGCCGTGGCGCCCGTGTAACTGCGAAGCACCGACGAACACTCGCCAGTCGGCTCGCCTTCGACGACGGGCGTCAGCTTAGGTTGGGAATGCGGCTTACCGTCATCCGTCGGCCCGCAGCCGAGCGCGAGCCAGACGCCGATCAGAAGCGCGGCGGCACCGGGTCGTCCGGCGTTTTGCGGCCACATCGGGCCGTTCTATCACGTTGGCCCGGCCCCGGCCGCGACTCTAAAACGCGACGCGCGCCGTGAGCGCAGGCGTGAACAGGTAGTGTGCGCCGCGGGCGCCGCCAAAAGCCAGGTAGTTGCGGGCTTCGACGTCGAGACCGAACCCACGATTCTTGTACAGCTCGAGCCCGAGCGTGGCGCCGAGCATGGCCTGGTTGTCGGTATTCAAACGCGCATAGCCGGCGCGCCAGCCCAGGTAAGGATTCAGGTAGTGCCGTTCGCCGCCGCCGAGCAGGTCGGAATAGGTCTCGCCGCCAATGCTGGCCAAGACTGCGTCTGGGCCGCGCAGGTCGGAGTTGGGGCGCTTGAGAATGTCGAGATCGAGGCCGACGGCTCGGCTGAAGCGCAGGGCGAAGCCGCCGCCGACGTAGCCGTCGGTCGACTTCTTGCCGAAGTCGATCAGCGCCGGCAGTCGCAAGCCGGGAAAGAACTTCGGCTCGGGCGCGGGGTCGGACTGCGCAATCTCCGGGACCTGCTCGCGTAACGTGACGTGCAGCGTGGCGCGCGCCGCGCGGTCCGCGAGCCAACGCAGGTTGCCTTTGACTTGCTCGATTTCGCCGCGAATCCGCCCCAGCTCGGCCTCGATGCGCAGGATTTCTTCGACCTTGGTCGCGTGCGTCAGGATCTCTTCGTAGCGATGCAGCGTGGTTTCCAAGCTCGACAGCCGCAGGTTGGCATCGAAATACTCTTTGCCGATGTCGCGCGCCGTGACGTTTTGGTCAAGCACCTTGCCGAGCTGCTCGAGCTGTTCGAAGACGCTTTGCGCTGCCGCGCTCGGCACGCGCAGGGTCAGCTGCGCGGAGCCGTATTGCGAGGCCGAGTCGACGCGCTCTTCGGTGATCACGCCACCGAGCCGCGCCGTCAGGTCGTGGAGCGATTTGACGGCGTGCCTTACTTTTGGAACTAGCATCGTCACGTTGGCTTCGATGTCGAGCATCTCGCGGCTGGTAGCCAACGTGGTGCCGCCGGCTTGCGGCGCTCGTTGCGCGACGTTGCCGCCGGACGGTGCGTCGGCTCGCGGCGCTTCGCTGGGCGCCGACCCGGGCGTGGGGCTCGGCATCGGCGCCGCCTCGGCTGCTGCGGCCAAGCTGCTGGGCATGCCGGCCTCGGGTGGGGCCGGCGCGGGTGCAGCGGCGGCCGTTTCTGGGGTGGCGAGCTTCAGACCCGCGGCTCCAGCACCACCGCAACCAGTAGCTAGCAGAGCGACCGAAGCCGAGAGGGCGACCCCAAAACCTGGAAACCTTTGGTGCATGACAGGCTCAGAACGCCGCGCACCGGGTCGGGCTTACACCCTTTGCTATTTTTGCTCGTAGAGCGCCCGCCACTGCTCGCGCAATTCGCGCGGGGGCGAGAACAGCTGCAGCTCGACGCGATAGCGCGCTCCGCTCGGGGCGCAAAGCACGACGTTGAACCAAGGTTCGAAGTGGGTATCGCCGTCCTCGAGCGTGAGCCGGACGACCGAGCTTTCTTGAAACGGCCGCGAGCTCTCGACCTCGATGCCCTGAGGCGCGATCGACAAGCAGGTCAGCGTCGCGGCGGCCTTGGTGCGTCGGTCGGTTACGGTCAGCGCTTTCTTGCGTAGCTCCCCTTCGAGGGCGTGCTCCGGCTTGGCGAGCACAGGGCTCGGCGGGGCGGGCCGCGTCGTCAACGCCGGCGCTGGCGGTGCAAAGGCCTCCAGCGCCGCTGGCAGCCCCGCGATCAGCTCGTCGACCAGTCGGGCGTCGGCCGGGTTCTGGGTCTCCGGCAGGCGACCGGCGTCCAAGTCGCCCGCCAGTTTGTCGGCTTGTAGCGCCAGCTGCTTCAGAGGCGAGCTGGCGGTTTGAGCGCTGCTGTCGACGGCCTCGGCGATCAGCGGCGGAAGCTGCCAATTTTTGGCCACGGCGTGGGCAAGCGCGGCGCGTTGCTGCTCGGCGATGTTCAACCATTCTGCGACCGACAAGGGTCGCGGCGGCTGATGAGTCTTGAGCAGCTGCTCGAGCGATGCGATCGCGATCGAGCGACCAAACCCATGCAACAGGCCGGCAAGGAAGGCCTCTTCCGGCACCAACCCACGCGCAGCAGCGAGCTTTTGGCAGGCCAGGGCGCAGGTCATCCCGCGCCGCCAGACCCGGAACTTCACGTCGAGCAGCACACCGCTGCTGATGGTGATCGCGCCGACGCCGGTGGCGACGGCGATCGAACCGACGGTGCGCGCGCCGAGCCGATTGACGGCGCGGCTCAAGCTGGTGATCTCGCTGCCGCCGCCGAGCAGCGCGGAGTTGGCTGCGGCCAATACCGTAGCCGCGAGCCCGGCGTCGGCCGCCAGCACATCGGCTACCTCGGCCACGCCGTAACCCTGGCGGGCGAGCAGCCGCTGCAGGCGCATGGCCACAGCGGGGTAGGGTGGAACCACGAAATCCCCGCGCGACACCACGTCCGTGAGCGCGCGTTGCATCGCCTCCGTGTTGCTCATCGCCCGCGTCAGGACGGCCGTGGCGGGCGCCCGAGTAAGGGCCGAGTCGAAAAAGCTGCGAGCCAGCGGCAAACGGCCGATTCGGTGGGCGCCGATCTAATGCGCCAGATCGAAAATGGCCGGGCGTTTGGCGCTTGACGTGGCTGTCCGGCCCCCCAAGAAGGTCGACCATGTCTTGGCTCAGGGTGTGTTGGCTGGCGGCGCTGGTGGTGTTGCGGCCCAGCTTGGCTTGGGCCGAGGACGCCGAGGGCGCTTACTCGCTGCTCGACGACGTGGCGCGGGTCGTGGCAGCCGAAGAGGTCGACGATTGGTTTTCGAACCGCGAGGCCATGTTGTCGATCGAGCAGCACCTGTTGCCGTCCGTTTGCCACGCCTCGCCCGAGGCGCGTGAGGCCGCCCTCGCAGCGCTGCGTCTGCGTCACGCCGAGCTGGGTGACCCGAAGGCTTTGTTTGCGCAGCACGGCCGGCTTTCGCCCGAGGTGACTCACGCCTTGAGCGCCGAGCGTTGGCTCACGGCATTCGAGCGCACGCTGGCACGGCAAGACGAGTGTCCGTTTTGGATCCGGCCCGAGCCGGCGTTTCAGGGGCTGCAATCTGATCGCCACCGTTTCACCCTGAGCATCGAATCCGGCGGCGACGTGGAATTTCGACGCACGCAAAGCCATTGGACGTTTGGCGCCGGCGGCAACGGGCGATTGTTGGCCGGTTGGGGCTTCGATGGCCGCTACTCGCTGTTGGCCGGCGCGCAGTTCGGCGGGAGCGCGCTGCTGCGCCCAAACAGTAACGCTTCGGAATTCGTCATCAACTACTTCCCGGCGCTGCCGGTGGTGTTTCGTTCGCGCCAGCTGACCTGGCACTACGAGTTGGAGGTGGCGCCAGTCGCGCTGTTCGAGGCCGACAACACCCGGCTCAGCTTCGGCGGGCGCGTCGGTGGCGCGTTTGCCTTCACCGCGCTGCGGCGCCGCAACGTGCTGCCGTGGGCCGGGCTCGCGCTGTCTTACGAATACTATTTCGAGGGCGCAGGCCGCGCGCCGATTCACTTTTTGCGCGGCGGCCTGCGCATCGGCCTGCCCTGGGAGCCGTGACGTTCGCGGCCGCTCAAATCGCCGCGCCGAGCTTGTCGAGCTCGGCGTAGGCACGGCCTAGCCACAGCTTCACCCGCTCGCGCTCGAGCGGTTTGAGCGCGGTCTCGGTGTCGGTCACGTACGCGCCCGCCCAATAGCTCAAGCCGGCGCTGTCGATCTTGTACATCGCGTTGGCGTCGAGCTCCGGCAGGTCGACCACGGCGCTGGAAAGCCCGCGCAGCTTTTCCATCGCGGGCGAAGCCTCGAGCTGGCTGAAGTCTTTGGAGCGCGCGTGATTCTTCACGACCACGTGCGCGACTTGGTTCGAATAGCGATCGAGCGCTTTGTCCAGCTGCATCACCGACGCGAAGCCGCCGTCACTGACGTGCCAAAACGTGATCGGCGCGCCGAGCTCGCGCGCCAGCTCGAGCACGTTGGCGCCGGTCAGCCAAGCGTCCAACGCGCGCGCGCTTTGGGCCGGCAAATCGACGAGCACACGCCGGTCGGCGCCGAGCGCGCGATCCAAAATTTGGTCGGCGCTGTCGTTGGCGGTCAAGTCGACGAAGTTGCTGAAATCTCCGTAGTGGCGAACGAGCGCGCCGTGCGAAGCGTCGCCGTCCACGCCGGCGAACGGCAGTCGGCGATCAATCCAATATTGCGCCAGGAGCCGCGCCACCACGCTCTTGCCGACGCCGCCCTTCTCGCCACCGATGAAATGAATTTGGCTCACCCAGGCGGTAGAAACCAACCTTTGGGGGCGGTCAAGCAACAAGCTGCGGGCGCACGCTTTGTGGTGTCAGGTGTCGCGGGCGTTTCGGGTTCGGCCCCGCATTTCGTCGAGCCGCCGCGCCATGTAGCGCTTTTCGGGCTCGTTCTTGGCGAGCTCCAAGCCGCGCTGGTAGTCGGGCGCGGCTGCGGCGAAGTGACCGCAGCGTCGCAGCAGCTCGGCGCGAGTCGCGAAGAACGGCTGGTAGCTCTGCAGCTCGTCGAGCGCCGCCAGCTGTTCGACCAAGCGCAGGCCAGTCTCTGCACCTTCCGCCATTGCTACGGCAGCCGCGTGGTTCAAAGCCACCACCCCACCTGGTAGCTGTTTCATCAGCTCGCGGTACAAGAGCACGATTTGCGCCCAATCCGTGTCAGCGGCGCTGGCGGTCTGCGCGTGCAGCGCGGCGATTGCTGCCTGCAGCGCGTAGGGCGTCGGTCCGCCGCGCCGCAGCGCGCGCTCGACGCGTTCGCAGCCTTCGTCAATCTGGGCGCGGTCCCAACGTGCGCGGTCTTGGTCCTCGAGCAACACCAGATCACCGTGCGCATCGACACGCGCATCGCGTCGGGCGTCGTGGAGCAGCATCAGCGCGACCAAGGCAACGGGCTCCGTGCGCTCGGGCAACAGCCGCTCCAGCAGCCGGCCGAGCCGAATCGCCTCGCTCGAAAGGTCGCGTCGAATCCACTCGTCGCCGGCTGTGGCCGCGTAGCCCTCGCTGAAAACCAGGTAAACCACCGTCAACACTGCGTCGAGTCGCTCGTCGAGCTCGCTGCGCTCGGGCACCGCGTACGGGATCTTGGCGACCTTGATCTTGTTTTTCGCGCGCACCAATCGCTGCGCCATCGTGACCGGCTCGACTAGGAACGCGCGCGCGATTTCGTCGGTAGAAAGCCCGCAAAGTGTGCGCAGCGTCAACGCCACCTGGGCTTGTAGCGCCAGCGCTGGGTGACAGCACGTGAAGATCAGCCGCAGGTAGTCGTCCTGTTCGTTGGCGTCAGTGGCTACGAACGGATCCTGCTCGAGCGCCACGAGCTCGACATCGTCGAGCGGCGCCTCGAAGCGGCGACTGCGGCGCAACCGGTCGATGGCCTTGTGTTGCGCGGTCTGGATCAGCCAGGCGCGCGGGTGCTGCGGCGTACCCTGCGACGGCCATTGCTCGAGCGCGGCCGCGAAGGCTTCTTGCACGACTTCTTCGGCCAACGCGAAGTCGCCGCCCAAGGTTCGAATCAGCCGCGCCGTGACGGCGGCTGATTCGTTCCGGTAGATCCTCTCGAACTCGGAAATGGCGACCGGCTCCTCGGCGGCAGGCTGAGACTAGCCTGCCGCCGTACGCGGCGAAGTCACATCGCCATCTTCATGATTGGGCGGACTTCGACGCTGCCGGTTTTTGCGGCGGGAATGCGCGCTGCGATGCCGACGGCTTCGTCCAGGTCCTTGGCTTCGACGATGTAGAAGCCGCCGAGCTGCTCGCGCGTCTCGGCGAACGGGCCGTCGGTTCGAACCGTCTTGCCGCTTTTCACGCGGACGGTGGTGGCAGTGCTGGCCGACTCGAGCGGCTCGCCGGCCCGCATGTGGCCGCTCTCCTTGATGCTGCCGGTGAACGCCATGTACTCGCCGAAGATCCTTTGGCTTTCCTCTTTGTTACGGGCTTTGGCTTCGACTTCGTTCTCGTAGATGAGCAGGATGTATTGCATGACGGTATTTCCTCCAACGAGCGCGCCAAGTGACTGGGGCGGCTCTTTCCCTGTAATCGAATGAAGTTTGCCGGGATCGACAGGCGCCGGTCGATTTTTGGGGGTGCGGAAAACTGCCAGAAAGTTTGGGCGATTCCGCCGAAACGTGTGCGACCGAAAAATGAAGCTACGCTCCGCCCGTTTTCATGACGATGCCCCCTCCTCCCTTCTATCGCTTCCGACCCCATCCCTGGCACGGCTTGGAGCCTGGCCTCGGCGCGCCGGCGGTCGTCACCGCTTATATCGAGATCACGCCCTTCGACACGATGAAGTACGAGATCGACAAATCGACCGGCTACCTCAAGGTCGATCGCCCGCAGCGCGGCTCGGCACAGCCGCCGACTTTGTACGGCTTCATTCCGCGCACCTACTGCGCCCAGCGCGTTGCCGCGCTGTCGGCGAGCGGCGTCGAAACGGCAGACGGTGACCCGCTCGACATCTGCGTGATCAGTGAACGGCCCATCACGCGCTCGGAAATCTTGCTCGACTCGCGCGTGGTCGGTGGCATTCGCATGATCGACCGCGGTGAGGCCGACGACAAGATCATCGCCGTGCTCGACAACGATCCCTACTACACTGACACGACCGACATCGAGCAGATCCCACGCGCGATCGTCGACCGGCTGTTGCATTACTTTTCGACTTACAAGTTGATGCCAGGCACCGAAAATCAGATCAAGGTCTCGGGCATGTACGGTCGCGAGCACGCTCAGGAGGTCGTCAAGGCAGCGCTCGCCGACTACCAAGAGTCCTACGACTTGGCGCCGCCCAGCATGCGCTTCTGAGCCACATCGTGGTCTCATTTCAGCTGGTGACGACGCCCGCTGATCCTGGGTTCTGGCTTCGTTTTCGCTGCGGTCCGGTGCTCACGTACCCACGTACGCTCCGCTCCGGTCCTCGCGAAAGCCTCGCCAGAACCCAGGCT
>FSUE01000556.1_pt1 | contig 18531 bp, 11 predicted proteins | sample 1637031 | NCBI WGS metagenome assembly FSUE01 (sample SAMEA3914819, study PRJEB12502) | metagenome | biome: forest; material: soil | place: Canada | collected 2010-06-26 | depth 0.3 m | reverse complement strand
GCGCAGGCCGCAGGCCGAGCACGGACGGGGGTGGGCATCACAACTGCCAACAGCCGTTGTATGCTCCCGACCTGTCACTCTTTTTCAACACCCTGTTAGGGCTGCTCCGAGCGACACAGGCGGTTGATTGAGCCGTCCGCGCTGCTGGCGATGATGTCGCCGTTGGGCAGGAATGCCGCCGCGCCGACACTCGCCAATGGTTGCCACAGCAGCTGAGTGGCGAGCGCCATCACGCCGCCGCCAGCCACCAGCCAGTCGCCCTCCGGTGAAAAATCGGGCCGGCTACCCTGCAATTGCAAGCTGATGCCTTCGGCGCGCCCGCCTGCCGTCCACAAATCGAGCGAGCAGGAACTGTTGGTTATCTGACCAACCGGACAGCGCGAGACTAGCAGCTCTCGACCATCGGGCATGAACACGGCGCCATCCAACGCGGCGTCGCGCACGGTAGCCGGATTCAGTTTGTCGGGCGTCACACGCGACCAATCTTGGACGCGATAGATCTCGGCCGCGCTGGTCGCCAAAAACGCGCCGTCCGGTGAGAAGGCGGCGGCAGCGTTGCAGCTGCTCGACGGCAGCCGAGCCACTGGTGTCAGGGTTTGTGCGTCGAGCACGTCGACGGCAAAGTCACCCCCGCCGCCAGCCAACCAGCGACCATCTTTCGAAAACGCGAAGTGCGAGAAACTGCAACCATGCTGGGATTCGGGCGGCGCCAACGCCAAGCCCACCAAGACCGGTTGCCCGTCCGCCCGGAACACACCGCGCTCCGTCCCCGAGACAGCCAACAGGGAGCCATCCGGCGAATACTGCGAGTAAGCCTCGCGACCTGCCTGGTGCGTGCCCGTGTCGCCCGTCCACTCCGGCACCGACGCGTTGAATGGCTCGGCGATGCGCCAGCTGAGCAGCGATTGTCCGCTGGTGGTCGCAAAGCGCGTACCATCAGGCGAGACGCTGATCGCTACGGCGGCGCTGATCATGCCACCGAAGGCGCGAATTGCCTTGCCGGTGGTGAGGTCGACCAACGTCGGGTGATGCAGATCGTCACCACCCCAAAACATGGCGCGTTTTCCATCGTTGGAGAGCGCCGCACGATTCGGCCTGCCGGGCACCCAGTCGAGCTGTGTGACCACGCTGCCGTCAGCCGTAGCCAACACGCGGTCACCCAGCAGCACGAGCCTGCCATCGCCCGAAAAAGCGGCTCCGTCGAGGGTGCGTTCGCCGAATGGAAAGCTGGCCAGCACCGTCCCGTGCTCGACGTCGTACAACACCAGCTGGTCGTCTTGGTCGCGCCGTGCGAGACGATCACCCCGCGGTGATAGGTTCGACCACTCCGGCGGCGCCACCGAAACCGGTATCTGCATTTCGGCAAGCGGCTGCCCGGTCGCGTCGAAGGCCTCGAGCTTGCCAATATCGGTCCCGACGACGAGCCGCCCGTCGTCGTATCCGGCCGGGCCGTACGCGCCCTCGAGCCGCGTAGTCACGCTGCCGTCTTCGACATCGACGACGCACGTCGCTGGCAGCGCGGACAGCACGACGTGGCGGCTGTCGGGCGCAAACAGCAGCCGGTCGCCGCACGGCGGGTTCTGCAGCAAGACGTTGCGCACCGAGCTACCGTCGACCGTGCTGCGCAGCACCAAAATACCGCCGCTGAGCTCGGCCCAAAGCTTGCCGTCGGGCGAAAATTGCGGCGACTCGCTGCCTGGGATGAGGGGTGACGACGGCGTGCGCACCTCGAGCGGCGGCGCACTGCCCTCGTAGCGTTGCCAGCCGCCGTTGGCGAGCCCGACGATCGTCGCGTCGTCGCTCAACGGTTGCGCGAAGACGGGCTCGGCGATGACACGCGGAATCGTGCCACAAACGGTCCACGTCCAATGGTGGAGCGGCAAGGTGGTGGGCGCGAGGGTGCTACCACCGGTGCCGCCGTTGGCAGGAGCGGGTTGCAGAAACGGCCTGGGACGGCGCGGCGTATCGTCACACGCCGCGAGCACCAAGAGCCCAACCAAGAACCACGGCCGCATTCCTCTCCATGGCCGGCCTGCACCCTCCACTTCTACTGAATGACCGGTCGCTGGCATTTCCATGCCCTTAGCTGGCCATGCCCCCCAATTGCGAGCTTCCCTACAGCGCGTTGGCGCCAGCCTGGGCGACCTGAGCGTCTTCGGGCGAGCTCAAACCCGACACGCCAATCGAGCCGATGACCAGGCCGTCGCGCAACAGCGGCAACCCGCCCTCCAGCGCGATGATGTCGGAAGCCACCGACAGCAGCCGCATGCCACCGCCCGCCACGATTTCCTCGAAAGCCTTGGTCGGACGGCGAAAGCGCACGGCCGTTTCGGCCTTGCGCTGCGCCAGCTCGACCGCTCCCAAATTGGACTGATCGAGCCGATGCAACACCGCAAGGTGACCGGTGCTGTCGAAGACGGCGATCACTACCGGCCAACCGCGCGACTTGGCGAACGCTTCGGCCGCGCCCACGACACGCTTGGCCAAGTCGAGTGAAATCGGTGGGCCGTACTGCGGCGGCAACCCCGGCGGGGGTGCAGCAGTGGGAGTGGATTTCGAGTCGCTGATCGTCATGGTGGCGCCGGGCAGCATAGCAGCCAGCACCGGTCCCGGGTCGTGCGGAATCGAAGTCACCGAAACGCCGATAGCGCCGAGCAGAAACGTGAACTTTCTCCGATTGTGGCAAGCACTGAGTGGAGATACGAGCGCGTTGTCCATGCATCCGATCCGGTTACCCTTCCTCGTCAGCCTGAGCAGCATCGCGGCCTTGTCGCTCGCCCTAGTGGGCGGGGGCTGCAGCAGTGACACCAAAACCGATGCTGGCCGACTCGGCCAAACCCAAGCCGGCATCACGCTGGCCACCCCGGGCTTCGTCGAGACGACCGTCATTCAAGGCTTGCATCAGCCGACCGTCGTGCGCTTCGCCAGCGACGGCCGGGTATTCGTCGCCGAAAAAGGCGGCAAAATTTGGGTCTACGACACGCTGAGCGATACCACGCCGACGCTGTTCGCCAACCTGGCCGATCGCGTGCACGACTTCTGGGATCGCGGGTTGCTGGGCATGGCGCTCGACCCGAGCTTTCCAGCCAAGCCGTACGTGTACGTGCTGTACGCGTACGACGGCGACCCGGGTGGTGCAGCACCGAAGTGGGGCGACGTGTGCCCCACCCCACCTGGCGCTACGGCTGACGGTTGCGTGATTTCCGGACGCTTGTCGCGCTTCACGGCCAGCGGCAACGTGGCGGGCGCCGAAACGGTGTTGGTCGAGGGCTGGCGCCAGCAGTACCCGAGTCACTCGACGGGTCAGGTCGAGTTCGGTCCGGACGGCGGGCTGTACGCGTCCGGTGGTGACGGGGCCAGCTTCAACTTCGTCGACTACGGACAGGACGGAAACCCGCTCAACCCGCTGGGTGATCCGCCGGTCGCCGTTGGTGCAGCCCAAACGCCGCCGACCGCGGAAGGCGGCGCGCTGCGCTCACAAAGCGTGCGCCGCGCCGATGGGCCGACGCTGCTCAACGGCAGCGTGATTCGCATCGACCCCGCCACCGGCGCGGGCCTGCCAGACAACCCGCTCGCTGCGTCGACCGATGACAACGCCAAGCGCATCGTCGCCTACGGCCTGCGCAACCCGTTCCGGATCGCTGCGCGCCCCGGCAAGAGCGAGCTTTGGATCGCCGACGTGGGCTGGGACGACTGGGAGGAAGTGAATCGCATCCCGCTCGGCGGCGCGACGCCGCTGAACTTCGGCTGGCCCTGCTACGAAGGCGCCGGCAAGCAGGCGGGCTACGACGCCGCGGACCTGGCTTTGTGCGAGTCGCTGTACACGGGCGGCGGCCACACACCGCCGTACTTCACCTATGCGCACGGCGCCGGTGTGTCGGCCAACGACGGTTGCGGCCGCGGCAGCTCGTCGGTGACCGGCATCGCCTTCTACACCGGCAGTAGCTACCCGGCGGAATACCAAGGCGCGATGTTCTTCGCCGACTATTCGCGGCGCTGCATCTACGTCATGGAAAAGAGCGCCAGTCCCGATCCTGTGCCCGCCACCGCGCGCTCGTTCCACGTCGACGCCGATGGACCGGTTTTTCTCACCACCGGCCCCGAAGGCGATCTGTTCTACGCCGCGCTCACGTCCGGCACGATCCAGCGCATCAGTTACCTGAAGCCAGCAGCTGCGTTCACGGCCACACCCAGCACCGGACAAGTACCGCTAGTCGTGAGCTTCGACGCGTCGAGCTCGCTGAAGGCGTTGCCTGGTGACGGACTGTCTTACGCCTGGGATCTGGACGGCGACGGCGACTTCGACGATGCGACCGACCTCGAACCGGCTTACCTTTACGACCGCGTCAACAGTTACCAAGTCCGCCTCAAAGTCACCGATCAGCGCGGAATTTCGGCGGTCAGCGCGCCGCTCACGATCATGGCCACGGCCGAGCCACCGCCGGTCACGACACCGCCCCAGGTCTTCATCGACACCCCACTTTTGACCGCGACGTGGCGAGTCGGCGACACGATCCAGTTCACGGGTCACGCCACCGACGCCGAGGACGGCGCCTTGCCGGCGGCAGCGTTGTCTTGGCAGATCGTGATTCAGCATTGCCCTGACGGCTGCCACGTTCACGACCTGCTCACGTTTCCGGGGGTCCAAAGCGGCAGCTTCTCGGCCGAAGACCACGAATACCCCATGCACCTGGAGCTGATCCTGACCGCGACTGATTCGTCCGGGCAAAAGCGCAGCGCGCGGCGCTCGCTCGAGCCGCAGACGGTGAGCTTGGTATTCGATACCGAACCGTCTGGATTGGAGCTGGTGGTCGGGTCGACGGCTCAAACCACACCATTCGCCCGGCGCGTGATCGTCGGCTCGCAGAACACCGTCTCGGCGGCAGCCGTGCAAACCGCCGCCGGCGCCAGCTGGAGCTTCTCGAAATGGTCGGACGGGCTTGCGCGCACCCACGCCTTGCCGCTCGCCAACGCGGCGGTGCGCTACGTGGCGACCTACGCAGCCGGTGGCGGTCTGACCGGACAGTACTTCGACGCACTGGCGTTTGGCGGCTCGCCGCTGACCCGCATCGACCCGGTCGTCGACTTCAATTGGCACGCGGGCGCGCCGGACGCGAGCCTCGGCGCCGATACGTTTTCCGTGCGCTGGACTGGCGAAGTCCTGGCAGACTTCGCGGAAACCTACGCATTTTCGACGACATCCGACGACGGCGTGCGGTTGACCGTCGACGGCAAGATCGTGATCGATCACTTCGACGATCACGGGCCCACGCTCGACACAGGCTCGCTGGCGCTCACGCCCGGCTGGCATCCGGTGGTGCTCGAGTACTACGAGAACGGCGGCGGCGCGCAGATCGATCTTTCGTGGTCGAGCCCGTCACAGGCCAAACAAATCGTACCAGAGTCGCATTTGCGCCCGGGCTGTGCTGCGGGAGTCTGCAGCGCGGGCTTCGCGTGCAACGCCGCGCAGCGCTGCGTGCCGGTTTGCGATTCAACCACGTGCGCAGCCCAGCAACACTGCGCGGCCGCTGGCGGCGCGAGCTGCACCGGGCTGTGTCAGGGCCTGACCTGCCCGGCCGGCGATCATTGTGTCGGCTCCGGCATTTGCCAGGAGCTGTGCGTCGGAGTGACGTGCGGCACCGGACAACACTGCGCCCTCGGCGCGTGTGTCGACGACCCGCCGCCAACCACGGGTGGCGCGGGCGGCGGCGGCGCCGGCGGCACGGGCGGCGGCGGGACCGGCGGCACGACCGGCGGCGCCGGTGGCACGACCGGCGGCGGCGCTGGCGCAAACGGCGGCGCGACGACCGACAGCGGCGGTGCGGCTGGCGCGAGCACACTAGGTGGGGCCGGCGGCGCCCCGACCAGTGAAGGCGGCGCCCCCAGCGGAGCGACCGACCCGGGTGCGGCGGGAGCTTCCCCGGTCGAGGGGCTCGCGGGCGAGGCGTCCGGCGGGCAGCCAGGCGCCCCTGCCACGAGCGGTGGCGAAGCCGGAGCACCTGAGCCGAGCGGCGACGAACCTGGCGGCGCCCCCACCACCGCCAGCGGCGGCGAAGGCGGCACCGGAGCGGCGAGCGGTGGCGAAAACGGCGGCCACGCCAGCGGCTGCAGCTGCAAGACGGTCGGCGGCGAGCGCGACAGAGGCGCGGTGTTCGGGCTGTTCGGCGCCGCGCTCGGCTTGGTGCTCGTACGGCGGCGGCGTAGCTAAGGCGGCCGCGCGGCGCGGTTACGGCAACTCGCCGACGGCGTCGCTCGACATCTGTTGCGCGTACAGGCGCGCGTAGAGCCCACGCCGCTCGAGCAGCGTGCGATGGTTGCCGATCTCGACGATCCGTCCCTGATCGATCGACACGATGCGATTCGCCTTCTGAATCGTCGACAAGCGATGCGCGATGATCAAGCTCGTGCGCCCGGCCAATAGCGGCTCGAGCGCCGCCTGAATCAGCTTCTCGTTGGTGGAGTCGAGCGCGCTGGTGGCCTCGTCCAAAATCAAAATCCGCGGATTGGCCAAGATTGCCCGTGCAATCGCGATCCGCTGGCGTTCACCGCCCGAAAGCCGATAACCGCGCTCGCCGACCAGCGTAGCGTAGCCTTGGGGCAGCCCCGCAATCAGGTCGTGAATTTGCGCCGCGCGCGCAGCTTGCTCGAGCTCCTCGTTCGTCGCTTCGGGGCGTGCGTAGCGCAAGTTGTCGGCAATGCTGGCATGAAACAGGTACGTCTCTTGCGATACCACGGCGATGTGCTGGCGCAGCGTCCTCAGCTTGATGTCGCGGTAGTCGTGGCCATCCAACAAGATCCGACCCGCGCTCGGGTCGTAGAGTCGCAGCGTGAGCGCAGCCAGCGTGCTCTTGCCGGCGCCCGAAGGGCCAACCACCGCCACCGATTCGCCCGGCGCAATCTCAAGGTCGATGTTGCTGAGCGTGGCCGTTTCGTCGCCGTACGAAAAGCTGACGTCCTCGAACTTCAAGGCACCGCTCACTTCGTCGAGCGCGATCGCGTTGGGCGTGTTCTTGATTGTGGGCTCGAGATCCAAGACCGCCAGCACGCGGTCGAAGTAGCCGTAAGAAGTGACGATATCGACGTGGACGCCGGCCAAGTCGGAGGCCGGCGAATAGAGCTTTTTGAGCAGCGCCACGAACGCCAGCACGGTGCCGAGGCCGACCTCGTTCTTGATCACCAAATAGCCGCCGACGCCGTAGACCAGGGCCGGACCCAAGTCTTCGAACAGCTTCATCAGCATTTGGAACCAGCGCCCGACCAGGTTTTGACGCAGCGACGCCTGCTGCAGCTCGAGCGCTTTGTCGCGCAGCCGCCGCGTCTCGCGCTTTCGCGCGCCGAACACCTTGATCAACAGCACGCCCGAGACCGACAACGTCTCCATCAGGATGCCGGTCAGCTCGGCCATGCGCGCTTGCGTCTGCTTCTTGAGCTGCTTCCTCTGACGGCCGACCTTGCGCGCCGGAAACACGAACAACGGCAGCGCCGAGAGCGCGACCAGCGCCAGCCGCCAGTCGAGCGCGATGATCAGCACCACCGACACGGTGAGCGTGAGCGCGTTCTGCAGCAGCTTGACCAGGTTGTCTTGCAGCGCCTGGCCGATGCCCTGAACGTCGGTCAGCACGCGCGAGATGACCTCGCCCGGCTTGGCGTTGGCGAAGAACGCCAGGCTCTGCCGCTGTACGTGCGCGAACAGCTCGAGCCGCAAGTCGTACATGACCTGCTCGCCGATCCACGCGGCCAGGTATTTGTGGGCGACGCCGAGCAAGCCGGCAAAAAGCGGCCCGACGACCATGCCCGCGCAAAGCCAGAGCAGCTCGGTCGTCGCGTGCGCCGGAATCGAGTGATCGACGATGCGCTTGATGAACAGCGGCGGCAGGCCACCAGCCAGGGCCCCCAGGCCGATGCTGCTCATCACCCACAGGACTTGGCGCCGGTAGGGGCGAAAATAGCTAAGAATCCGCCGTAACGTGGCTCGCTCGAGCTGGGGCGATGGCCCCGCTTCGGGAGTCGCGGGCCGCGAACCGTCGTGCACCATGTCGCGACATTGTAGCTCCCCGGCGCCGGAAACGATCATTGTGGGGCACTTTTGCGAAGCTTCGCCCAGGCGCGGCGGCGGACTGAGCCCAGGCAAAACGCTGGTTGGCCCTGCCCAATTCGGCCTGTTCGAGGCTAGGCTCGGGACCGTCCATGCCTACCGCCGTTCCAGCTCGCCCGAGCGCGAGCCGGCTGTTGATCGGCGGCGCGGTCGCGCTTTTGGCCGTGCTGGGTTTGTGCGCGGCCGCCGCCAACGGCTATGCCTCGGCGGCGCGCTCCGTCGAGCACTCGTTCACGGTCGAGCACGAGCTCGACGCCTGGGGCACCAGCGTGCTCGAGGTTCAAAATGACACGCAGGGGTTCATCGACAGCGGCAGTCCGAGCTTCCTCGAGCGTCGCGCCGTCCTGGTTCGCGACGAGCGGGTCCGCTTGGCGCGCCTGCGCACGCTAGTCGCCGACAATCCGCAGCAGACGCTGGCCTTGGATCAGGCGGATCGCGCCGCCGATGCCGCGCTCCGCCACTTCGAGGCTCAAATTGCGCGCGCCGGCTCGGGTGAGCGCGTCGCAGCTGCCGCGCGGCTCGGCGGCGACGGCAAGCGCCTGATGGATCGCTTCGTGGCGGCGCTCGACAAAGTCAGAGTCGAAGAGCAGCGCCTGCTGCAGAGCCGCCGCGCCGAAGCCAACCGGCGCGCCTGGGCAATGCTGTTGGCCGGGGGCATCCTGATCGGCATCTCATCGGGCCTGCTAGCGTTCGCTTGGCGACGCGAGCAGAAGCACGAGGACCGCGTCGCCGAGATGGCCCGCAACGCGCGGCGACGCTTACGCGCGCTAGCCGAGCTAGCCAACGCGCTGGCGACCGCCCGCACCAGGACGGAGGTCGCCGAGGTGGTGGTCGAGCATGGGCTGCGGGCCGCCGGTGGCGACACGTGCACCGTCTATAATTTGGACACCACAGGCCAAACGCTCGAGCTGTTGAGCCAACGCGGCGTGGCGGCCGAGCTGGTCGCAAAACTCCGCGTGATCAGCGCGACGGCCGGCAACCCGGCGACGTTCGCGGCCATGCACGAACGGCGCGCGGTTTGGGCCGAAAACGAGGCCGACTACGCGGCGATCTACCCGCAGCTGGCGGCAGCCCAGGTGCCCGGGCCGCGCGCCAAGGCGTTTTGGAGCGTGCCACTCGTGGCCGAGGGCCGGGTGTTGGGTCTTTTGGGCGTCGGCTTCTACCAGCCGCGCAAGTTCTCACCCGACGAGCGCGCCTTCGTCGACACGCTGGCCCTGCAATGTGCCCAGGCGCTACTGCGGGCTTCACGCCGCGAGGCCGAAGAAGAAGCGCGGCAGTGGTTCAGCACCACGCTGCGCAGCATCGGCGACGCGGTGATCGCGACCGACGAGCAGGGGCGGATCACATTCCTGAATTCGATCGCCGAGCGCCTGACCGGCTGGCAAGAGGCCGACGCGCTGGGCCAACCGCTCGACGTCGTGTTCCGGATCATTTCCGAGCGCACGCGCGCGGTCGTCGAGAGCCCGGTGACGAAGGTGTTGCGCGAAGGCAAGGTCGTCGGCCTGGCCAACCACACGGTGCTGCTACCCAAGACCGGCGCCGAGCTGCCAATTGACGATAGCGGCGCGCCGATTCGCAACGCGGCCGGCGAAATCATCGGTGTCGTGCTGGTGTTTCGCGACGTAACGCTCGAGAAGCTGCACGAGAGCCGCAACGAGTTCCTGGCCAAAGCCGGCGAAGCGTTGGTCTCGTCGCTCGACTATCAGGCGACGCTGGCCAACGTCGCCCGCTTCGCCGTGCCGCAGCTGGCCGACTGGTGCGCGATCGAATTGGTCGAGCCCGGTACGACCGACACCAAGCAAGTCGCCGTGGCGCACGTCGACCCGGCCAAAGTGCGCTTCGCGGAGCAGCTGGGCAAGCGCTATCCGCCGCCAAAAGACGCACCAGCCGGGGTACGGCAGGTGATTCGCAGCGGCAAATCCGAGCTGTACCCAGAGCTGACGCGAGAACAGCTCGAGGGCGGTGCGCGCGACGCCGAGCATCTGCGCATCATCCGCGAGCTCGAGCTCAAGTCGGCGATGGTGGTGCCACTGAGCGCGCACGGCCGGACCTTCGGCGCCATCACCTTCGTGTATGCCGGCTCGGAACGCCGCTACACTGCCGCCGACCTAGCGTTCGCCGAAGACTTGGCGCGCCGCGCCGCGATGGCGATCGAAAACTCGATCGCGCTCAAGGAAGCCGAAGACGCTCGGCAACGCGAGCGCTGGCTGCGCGAAGAAGCGGAGCGCACCAATCGGCTGAAGGACGATTTCTTGGCGACGGCGTCGCACGAGCTGCGCACGCCGCTGAATGCGATTTTAGGCTGGACGCTGACGCTGCGCCGCAGCGCCCTCGACGCCGACACCGACCATGCCCTGACGGTCATCGAGCGCAACGCGCGCGCGCAGGCCAAGCTGATCGACGACGTGCTCGATGTTTCGCGCATCGTCAGCGGCAAGCTCGCGCTGCATTTGGGCCCGACCAGCGTCGCCGACGCGGCGCGCGCAGCGATCGAGACGATCACCCCCGCTGCCGACGCCAAGGGCATTTCGATCATCGCCGACATTACCAGCGAGCCTTCGACGATCACCGCCGACGCCGACCGCTTGCAGCAGGTGATCTGGAATTTGCTGTCGAATTCGGTCAAATTCACGCCGAAAGACGGCCAGGCCGAGCTGCGGGTCTTCCGCGAGGGCTCGGACGTGTGCGTGCAGGTGAAAGACAGTGGCGAGGGCATTCGGCCCGAGCTGTTGACCGCGATTTTCGAGCCGTTTCAACAAGCCGATTCGTCGACGACGCGCCGCCACGGCGGCCTCGGGCTGGGCCTTTCGATCGTAAAACAGTTGGTGGTCGCGCACGGCGGCTCGGTGGCAGCCCGAAGTGACGGGGCCGGCCGTGGGTCGACGTTCATCGTGCGGTTTCCGGTTCGCGCGGTCGCCGCAAGCAAGGCGGACAGCGCCAACGCCGGCGATGAGCGTGATCCGCTCGTCGCCACTGCGCCGCATGCCAGGCTGGATGGCTTGACGGTGCTGGTGATCGACGACGAGCCCGACGCGCGCCAGCTGGTCGAAGCGATCTTGCGCCAACACGGCGCCAACGTTCACGTGGCTGATTCGGCCGCCGAAGGTCGGCACAAGCTTGCGTTGACGAAGCCGGACGTGATCGTCAGCGACATTGGCATGCCGGACGAAGACGGTTATGCCTTCATTCGCAAAGTGCGCGCCGGCGGCGGTCGCACACCGGCGATCGCGCTGACCGCGTACGCCACGCAGCAGGACGCGCAGCGCGCGTTCGTGGCCGGTTTCCAGAAACACGTGACAAAACCGGTAGAACCGGCGCGTTTGGTCAGCGTCGTAGCCAACCTGGGCGGCCGCAGCCTGTGACGGCTACGGCGCCAGTTCCGCCGTAACGATGTGCATGTGCTTCACGCGCTCGGCAGCCTTGCCAATCTCCGGCGACAAGGTTCCACCGATGTTCGACAGGTCGCGGTCATCGATGACGCGAAATGCGTACTTGGCCAGCAGCGCGCGCATCTGCTCGGGCCGAAACGCGGAGCGCAGCGGCTCGCCCACGCGCTTCAGCAGCAAGCTGACGACCTTCAAGATCAGTGCGGGCACGTGGTACGCGACGATCAGGCGGCTGCCCTTCGCCGAGCGGCGCTGGACGACGGCCAGCGTGGCCTCGATGTCGCTCGGTTTCAGATACATCACGACGCCCTCCCACACCCAGGTGGTGGTCCGCGTTTCGTCGTGGCCGGCGGCGGCCAGCGCGGCGTCCAGCGCGTCGTGCTCGAAGTCGACCGGCACGAAGCGAATGTCGCAAGAAACCGCGCTAAGCTTGGCCGCGCGCTCGCGCTTTTCGCGCTGCGAGTCCGGGTGATCGACCTCGAACACGGACACGTCGCGCAGCTCTTGCAGGCGCCACGCGCGACCGTCCAGGCCTGCGCCCAAAATCACGAGTTGATCAGAGCGCACCGCGCGGATCGCGTCGTCGATCGCGACCGTGCGCGCCACCATCATCATCGACTGCGTCTGCTGGTACTCGTGTCGGAGACGCTCCCGCAAGGTCTGGGGCCGAGCCCCCGCGCGCAGCTTTCGCACCTCGCGCTGAGCCTCGTCTGATAAAAGTACCATTGCGGTCGGGTCGTCGAAACGCCCAGGTGCCAGCACGCCGTGGGCCAGCGCTCGCCCGACGCAGACGTACTCGGCCGTTTTGCTGGCGCGCCCTTTCCTCATTGTTTCCGGAGCTAAGCACGGGCGCCGGGGGGCGCGAAGAGAGCGCGAAACGCAAGGATTGTGGCATTTTGCCAGGCCGGCTCCGGCCTCGAGCTCCGCCGCCAAACAAACGAGAAACTTGATTCAAGCGGCGTCACTCCCTACCGTTGTTAGGTTTCGGACTACGCCGGCTGCGAAGCGGTCCCTCGATCGCTTCGCCCACCGGTGAGGGGCTCAATGGCACACAGGTCACCTGAAGCTTTCAGCGATGAAGCCGCCGGCACCGCCGGTCGCGTGCTGTTGGTCGACGACCAGCCCGAGCTACGCCGATTGTTTCGTCGCAGTCTCAACCGCGCCGGTTACGTCGTGGTCGAGGCTTGGAACGGGCGCGTTGCAGTACAGCTGGCGCAACAGCTGCTGTTCGACGTGGTGATCAGCGACGTACGGATGCCGGACATGAGCGGGATCGAGCTGCTGCAGGCGCTACACGAGCAGGATCCGGACCTGCCGGTCGTGCTCACCTCGGGCTCGCCCGATGCGGCAAGCTCGCTCGAGAGCGACACGCTCGGCGCCTACGCCTACCTGGTAAAACCAGTCCCGTTCGAAATCATGCGCGATACCGCCGTTCGAGCCGTCGCGTTACGCCGCGCGCGAGCTGCCGCCAAGGAGCTGTTCGAGCCCTACGCCTCCGTCGAACGCCTGCGCGTGCCGCGCCCCGAAGACGACGAGCCCTAGCACCTACCCTGACGGCTGGTTGAGGCGTGTAGGCGTAGCTGGTATGCGGAGCCGTGGCCCAGCTATCGAACCTGCCCAGTCGCGAGCAGCTGCTCTTCAACCTGTACGAAGCCGCCGAGCTCGAGCACAACCTGATGTGCACGTACCTGTACGCGGCGTTCAGTCTGCGCGCGGGTGAGGCCGAGGGCCTGCGGCCCCAAGAGGTCGAAGCCGTCGCGGGCTGGCGGCGCACGATCTTGCAGATCGCGATCGAAGAGATGGGCCACCTGACCGCGGTCTGGAACATCAGCGCGGCGCTGGGCGGTACGCCGCGCTTCGGACGCGGCAATTTCCCGCTCGATCCAGGGCTCTTGCCGGCCGGCATCGTGGTCAAGCTGGCGCCGTTCGGGGAGCCCGTCCTGCAGCACTTCGTGCATCTGGAACGGCCCGACAGCTCCGCCGAGCCCGACGGTCGCGGCTTCGCGCCGGAGCTGGAGTTCACGCGCGGCTCGTCGATCCGGCGGCTCACGCCGATGGTGATCGACTACCAGACGGTCGGCGCGTTTTATGAGCAGCTAGGCAGCTGCCTGTTGGCCTTCGCCGACCACCACGGCGAAAAGCAGGCGTTCTGCGGTGATCCAGCGCTGCAGCTGTCGCAGAGTGAGGTGCCGCTGTTCGGTGCCAAACCGGTCATCTGCTCCAAGACCGCGCTGGCCGCGTTCACGGCGATTCGCGAGCAAGGCGAAGGCGCGCCGGAGCATTCGGACACCTCGCACTTCTCGCGCTTTCGCGCGATCCACGCCGAGCTGCTGGCGTTGCAGGCGCAAAATCCGGAGTTTTCGCCAGCTTTCCCGGCGGCGCACAACCCGGTGCTCAGGCGTCCGCTGCGCCCCGAAGGCCGCGTGTGGCTCGAAGACGAAACGGCCGCCAAAACCGTCGACGTGGCGAACACGGCCTATGCGCTGATGCTGCGGCTGCTCGCCTACTCGTACCTGATCCCGCGACCCGAGCCCGAAAAGGCGCTCGCTATCGACCTGGGCATGGGCTTGATGCGCGCCTTCACCTGGCTGGGTGAGCGCGCCGCGCGCCTGCCCGCCGGGCCGTCAAATCCGGATTGTCACGCCGGAGTCTCGTTCACCGCCCTGCGTGACGCAGCGGCATTTCCGCCGAGCGCTGGGGCGCGCCACGCTTTTCTCGAACGCTTCGCCGAGCTCACCGAGGCCGCGCGTGACCTCAATCCCGACGGCGACCAACGAACCGCGCAGGCGCTACGTCAATTCGAGGCGCTGCTCGAGCGCGCGACGCGCGGTTTTGCGGCAGCGAACCAGCGCGCTTCGACGGCCGCCGCCGTGCCGATGCCGCCGCCGGTGGTCGTCGCGGCGCCGGAGCCGTCAGCCGCGACCGCGCCGACCGCGCCGACCGCGCCGAGCACGACACCGAACGGCATTCCGGTGCCGCGCGTCATCGACGGGGTCGAGCACATCGACGGCAAGCACCTGACGCTCGTTTACGAGGGCAAGCGCTGCATTCACGCGCGCTTCTGCGTGACCGGCGCGCCGGGCGTGTTCCTGGCCAACGTGAAGGGTCCGTGGATCCAACCGGACGGCATCGATACTGCGCGCCTGATCGAGATCGCGCACGCGTGTCCGTCGGGAGCGATTCGCTACCAGCGCCACGACGATCAGCCCAACGAGGCGCCGCCGCCGGTGAACCTGCTGGTGGTGCGCGAAGCCGGGCCGTACGCGGTGCGCGGCGAGCTATCGATCGCCGGTCAGACCCAAAGCTACCGCGCGACGTTGTGCCGCTGCGGCGCGTCGAAGAACAAGCCATACTGCGACAGCTCGCACCACGAAGTCGGCTTCGCCGCGACCGGCGAGCCCGCCACCGGCCAAGCCGACATGTTGGCGGTGCGCGGTGGGCCGCTCGAGATCGAGCCACTGCAAGACGGCCCGCTGCAGGTGCGCGGCAACCTGGAGATCACCAGCGGCACCGGCCGCGTCGTCAGTCGCCTGACCCAGGCGCGCTTGTGTCGCTGCGGCGGCAGCGCCAACAAGCCGTACTGCGACGGCACGCACGCGCGCAACGGCTTCCGCTCCTGAGCTGTGGTATCGGGGGGCATGCCTCCGCAACGTGCACTCCCTGCCGCCTTTTCGCCCGGTAACGTGGCGGTCGTGACCGGCGCGGCCAGCGGTATCGGTCGGGCCGCTGCGCGCCGCTTCGCCGAGCTGGGCATGAAGGTGGTGCTGGCGGATTTGGAGAGCCCGGCCTTGGCTAGCGCGGCCGAGGAGGTCGCGACGTTGACCGGCGGCGCGCAGAACGCACTGGCGCTGCCGACCGACGTCAGTCGCGTCGCCGACCTGGCTTTGCTGCGTGAAGCGACGCTCGAACGCTTCGGTGCAGTCTCGGTTTTGATGAACAACGCGGGCGTCGGCAACAACCCGGGTTTGCCTTGGGAGAACGGCGCCGCGTGGAAGGCGCTGTTCGACGTCAACTTGTGGGGCGTGGTGCACGGCGTCGAGGCGTTCGTACCCAGCCTGCTCGCAGCAGGTAAGCCGGCCCTCGTCATCAACACCGGCTCCAAGCAAGGCATCACCAGCCCGCCCGGCAATGCCGCCTACAACATGTCGAAGGCGGCGCTGCGCAACTACACCGAATCGTTGGCGCACGCGCTGCGCAACACCGCGGGCGGCCACGTCAGCGCGCACTTGCTGATCCCCGGCTTCACCTTCACGGGCATGAGCGGCGGCGGCGAAAAGCCGGCCGCAGCGTGGACGTCGGCGCAAGTCGTCGACTTCATGCTCGAAGGCCTCGGGCGCGGCGACTTTTACATTTTGTGCCCGGACAACGCCGTCGAGCGCGTGGTCGACGAGCGCCGCATGCAGTGGTCGATTGACGACATCATCAAGAATCGTCCGGCGCTGTCGCGTTGGCACCCGGATTTCGAAGCCGATTTCGCTGCGTTCGTCAGCGGCAGCCAGGGTTCGGCAACGTGATCCTGTATCACTTCCCGACGTCGCCGTTCGCGCGCCGTGTGCGGCTGGCGTTCGCGCTCAAGGGCCTAACGGCCGAGCTGCGCGACGCGCGAGCCGTCCCCGAGCACCGCGCCGAGGTCAATCGCCTCAACCCGATGCACACCGTTCCGGTGTTGGTCGACGCCGAGCGCGTGGTCGTCGATTCAACGGCGATCTGCCACTACCTGGAGCGCAAACACCCCGAGCCTGCGCTCTGGCCAGCCGGCGACGCCGGCGCCGAAGCGTTCGAAATCACCGCGCTGGCCGACGCGATCAACAATATCCTGAGTGACTGCGGCATGCGCTACTACGCCCTACACGCGGATCCTGCGTTCGCTCAAGTGCGCGACAACGTCGTCGGCCGCGCGCAACGCGCGCTCGACACGCTCGCCGCGCGAGTCGCCACCCGCAACGGCCGCCCCGGCCTGTGCGGCGATCAATGGAGCATGGCCGACATCGCCGCTTACTGCCTGGTCACCTGGCTCGAAGGCCTACCCGCTCGCGCCGCTCACTTTCCCCCCGCCGGTCACGTCGTCTCGCTCGGTTGGAGATTGCCGGCTTCGCTGAGCGCCTGGGCCGCCCAACACCGCACCCGCCCCGACATCGTCGCGCTCGGTTGAACACATTTGCATTCACGTTCCGCGGCACGAGGACCTGCGAGATTTACAGGGAGCAGCATGGAGGACGTGAGGTCCGCGAGGTTTTTGTTTGTTCGAACCGCGCGAAGCCGTCCGGAAACTGCGCAGTCGCCGTTCGGGGCCTAACGTCTCGAAACCAAAAAAGTCTCGCCCTCGCGGACCTCCCGTCCTCCCATCCTCCCTGTGAAAATCTCGATTCCGCAGGAGTTGCCCGGGTCCGCTACGAAAGCTTCTGCGATGCGGGCTGCAGGTTGGCAGCCATGGCATTACCACAATATTTTTCTACACTTAGGAGCGGCTTGAGAAAAGTGCGCGGGGATGTCGAGAATGCGGGGTCGGCTCCGACGTGTGGGTGAAGGCACCAGTTGCGGCGCCGTCAGCGAAAGGTTCGAGAGATGAAGTTCATGTTGATGATGAATGCGCCGCGCGGAGATGGTGACTACGACGTGAAGAACTGGAAGATGGACGAGCTCAAGGCGCACATCGGGTTCATGAAGGACTTTGGTCGTGACCTGAAGGCCGAGGGCGTGCTGGTTGGCGCGGAGGGCCTGGCACCTCCGGGCGCGGCGCGCGTCGTGCGCGCGAGTAAGGCCGACAATTCGCCGGAGGTTACCGACGGGCCGTTTGCCGAAGCGAAAGAGTTTTTGGCCGGCTACTGGATCGTCGACGTGGAGACGCCGGCGCAGGCCTATGCGATCGCGGCGCGCGCGTCGGTGGCGCCGGGGCCGGGCGGCAAACCGATGTACCTCGCGGTCGAGGTACGCGAGGTGATGAGCGCGCCGCCGGTCGAGCCGTGAGCCCGCACCTATTGCGCGAGCTGGCGCCGCAGGTGCTCGGCGCGGTGGTGCGGCGCTACGGCGATTTTTCGGCCGCCGAGGACGCCGTGCAGGAAGCGTTGCTGGCGGCCGCGACGCATTGGCCCCGCGAGGGAGTGCCCGACAACCCGCGCGGCTGGCTGATCCAAGTCGCCGCGCGCCGCATCACTGACGAGCTGCGCGCAACGATTGCACGACGGCGCCGCGAAACCGCGCTCGTGGCCGAAACACCGCCCGACGAGCAAGTCGTGCCGGCGGCCAATAGTGAATTGGAACCGGAAAAGGAAGACACCTTGTTGCTGCTGTTCATGTGCTGCCACCCGGCGCTCACGCGCACCTCCGCGATCGCACTGACGCTGCGCGCGGTGGGTGGGCTCACGACGGCCGAAATTGCGCGCGCCTTTTTGGTGCCGGAGGCGACCATGGCGCAGCGCATCAGCCGCGCCAAGCAGCTGATCAAAAAGTCGGAGGTCGGCTTCGTGATGCCGACCGAGAGCGAACGCGATCAGCGGTTGGACGCGGTGCTGCACGTGCTGTACCTGATCTTCAACGAAGGCTATGCGGCCAGCGGCGGCGAAAGCCTGCAGCGCGTGGATCTGGCGACCGAAGCGATTCGGTTGGCGCGCGCCGTACAGCGCTTGCTACCCGACGACGGTGAGGTGGCAGGTTTGCTGGCCTTGATGCTGCTGACCGACGCGCGCCGTCACGCTCGCACCGGGCGGAGCGGCGAGCTGATTCCGCTCGACGAGCAAGACCGTTTGGTCTGGGACCGCGCCGCGATCGACGAAGGCGTCGCGCTGGTCAGCCGCGCGTTGTCGCAGGGCGCGGTCGGCCCTTACCAACTGCAGGCCGCGATTGCCGCGTGTCACGACGAAGCCGCGCGCGCCGAAGACACCGACTGGGCGCAGATTCTGGCCTTGTACGGCCTGCTGAAGCGCATGAGCGACAACCCGATGCTGACCTTGAACCAGGCCGTGGCGGTCGCGATGGTGCATGGGCCGCGCGCGGGGCTCGAGTTGCTGGAGACGCTCGACGCGGATCCGCGCGTGGCGGCGCATCACCGTC
>FSUE01000634.1_pt1 | contig 18574 bp, 12 predicted proteins | sample 1637031 | NCBI WGS metagenome assembly FSUE01 (sample SAMEA3914819, study PRJEB12502) | metagenome | biome: forest; material: soil | place: Canada | collected 2010-06-26 | depth 0.3 m | reverse complement strand
GCGTGGCTCCGATATCACCCACTAACTAGGTGTTAAGTGGGTGATATCACCTTATATCGGGTCCGGGAGCCACCTCGGGCCAACCCGCTGTAGCCGATCCGGCCGAGGGGCCGAATAGCCGAGGACCGAGGACCGAGGACCGGAGTGGCCACCGGCGAATCGAGGATCGAGGCGGCCACCGGCGAACCGAGGACCGGCGACCAGGCGACCGGGGACCGACGACCGACGGCTGGTGGGTAGGCCATGGTTCCTGGCGCGGGCGACTGCCCGCGCGCGCCGCGGGCAGCTGCCCGCGCAGGCAGGGCCTACATGCAAACGGACTTGGGGGGGTGCCCCACGAACCCGTCGGGCACGGGCACGTTACGGGCACGGGCACGTTTACGGGCACGGGCACGTTTACGGGCACGGGCACGTTTAAGGGCGCGGGCACGTGCACGTTTACCGGAGAGCACGTTTACCGGAGAACCGGAGAGAAGAGCGGGCGGTGCGTTGACGGACCCGGGGACGGACACCAGGCTATGAAGAGTGCAGACGTCGGCTTGCCGGTGGCGCTCCAGATGAGCGCGTTTCTTCTCATCTCGTTGGTCGGATGGCTCGCGGTGGTCGGCTTGGCGCTGTTGCGGTCGCGCGCGTACGCCATGTTTCGCGGCATCACGCTGGGCATGCAGGTGTTGTTCGCCGCCGCGCTGGTGCATCGGTTTCAGAGCGTGCTGCCGGTGTTTTGCTACCTGCACGCAACGGTGTTCGTGCAGTCGCTGGGGTTGATTCGCCCGCGCATGCGCTCGCTCGTCTATCGGGCGCTGGTCAGCGTGCCGGGCGCCTTCTTCGGTGCCGGTACGTTGCTGGCCCTACCGTGGGTGCTTTTGCACGCGTTTGGCTTCGAGCTACCGGGCGTGTTCGTGCCGTATGCGGCCGCGGCCATCGGCGTTCTGCAATCGCTGTGGAGTCGTGAAGAAACGCGCGACATCGTCGTCGCCGATAGCCAAATCGTTCCGGCGCTTTCGCGCCACGCCGATAGCGACGCGCGCGTTCAGCGTCCGCTGCGCTTGGTGCAAATCACCGATCCGCACCTGGGGCCGTTCATGTCGGTCGAGCGCCTGGCTGGCATCTGCCAGCGAGCGGTCGAAAAAACTCCCGACTTGGTGCTGCTCACCGGCGATTTTCTGACCATGGAATCGCAGGCCGACCCGCGGTTGCTAGAGACCGCGCTCGGGCCGCTCAAGCAGTTGCCAGGCCGCGTTTTTGCCTGTTTGGGCAACCACGATCACGAAGCCCTGGCCACGGTTCGGCGCGCGCTGTCCGAGAATGGCGTCACCTTGCTGGTCGACGAAGCCGTCAGTCTGGACACTGCCGCTGGCCGCGTGCAGCTCGTGGGCATGGACTTCGTTTGGCGTGACCGAAAGCAGCACCTGGCACGCGTCTGCGCCGCCTACCCGCGCGAAGCGGGCGCGCTGCGCATCGTGCTATTGCACGATCCGGGCGCGTTCGTGCACCTGCCCGAGGGCGAGGCTGATCTCACGCTCTCCGGTCATACCCACGGCGGGCAGGTCGGCCTGGTCAGCTTGGGCTTGCCGTACACGATGATGCGCGCGTTCGTGAAGATGCCAGACCATGGCTTCTGGGCGCGCGGGACCGATCGCTTGTACGTGCACCGCGGCACGGGCCACTATGGTTTCCCGTTGCGCCTCGGTGTGCCGAGCGAAGAGAGCGTGCTGGCGGTGCACTCACCGACGCATCACGGCGCGCTGCTCGCGTCCTGAACCGACGGTTTCGGGTCCAAGAATTCCGGTGACGGGCCGAGCGCCAGGCTGGCCTGGAGCTGGGCCTGAGTCAGCGCTTGGTCGTAGATCCGAAATTCGAGAAAGCTGCCGCCAAACCGCGTATCGACCTTGAACTGTGAGCGACCGAGCCAGTTGTTCACGTCTTCGATGCCGGACAACGGCTCGACCAGCGACGTTACGCCTTCTTCGACCCCGTTCACGAACAGGCGCAGCTCTTGCGCCCGAGCGTCGACCACGACCGCCGCATGAAACACGGTGTTGGTCGGGCACGGGTCCTTGGCGTCGACGATAACTTCACCGCCACTGTCGGCGTCCTTGTAGGCGGTGCGCGGCAGCGGCGGCGTGGTGCCCGGCTGGCCCGGCGCGAAGAACACATAGCTCTTGCCGCTCTCGCGCTTGTCCTCACCCAGCGTACTCGTGCCAAAATCGAAGATGCGCTCCCAAAACGGCTTGGGCATGGCCGGCGGCGTTTCCCAAACCACCCACGCTTCGAAGGTCGCGCTGGCAAGCGGGCTGATGATGCCGTTGGGCAGCTCCACGTACTGTTCCAGCTCGCTCGCGCGGTCGAGGTACAGCTGGCCTAGTCCGGTCAGCTCCGTGTTCAAGATCGCGCCGTCGGTGTGGCCCACGTCGTCGACCGCGACTGCGCCTTTGCCTTCGAACGCGTAACGGTGAACCAGCGCATTCTTGAGCGGCACGCAGCGCTCTTCGGCGACGCCGCAGCCGCACACGCCCGGGTAGACTTTCTGGTCGTCGTTCGGGCAGTCATCCCAAACGACTTCCAGACGCGCGGGGCCGCCGCAGCCGCTCAAGGCCAGGAAAATCGACGCCGTAGCTGCCCGTCGCCACATCGCGTTTTTCAGTATACGCGGAGCCGACCAGCCAGCGTGAGTCGGGCGCAGGAATGTCGAGCTTACTTCGGGCCGGTCGGCTTTTTGCAGACCGACGAGCAGCTATCACCGTTCTTGGTGTTGCCGTCATCGCACTCTTCGCCGTAGGCCTTCTGCAGCTTGCCGTCGCCGCAGCGCGGACCGAACTTGCAGCTCGGTGCGCACTTGCCGTAGCCGCCGAGGTTTTCGCCGTCGTCGCACTGCTCGCCGGAGCTCTTCTGCACGACCGCGTCGCCGCAGCGCGGCCCCAGCTGGCACTCGGGCGCGCACTGGCCGTAGCCGCCGGCGTTGACGCCGTCGTCGCAGGCCTCGCCGGCTTCTTCCTGCCGGCTGCCGTCGCCGCAACGCGGGGCGCGCGTGCAGTTGGCATTGCAGCCACCGTATTGGCCAGTGTTGGCGGCAGTGCCCAAATCGCACTGTTCCGGGCCGCTGCGCACGCCGTCACCGCAGTACGGTGCCGGCTTGCAGTCGTAGCCGCAGGTTTTGCCATAGCCGCCGTTGCCGCTGCCCAAATCGCAAGTCTCGCCATGCGCGGCGTCCGGGATACCGTCGCCGCAATACGCGCCAAGCTCGCAGCTGGCCGTGCAGCCGTCGTAGCCGCCGGTGTTTTTGGCGGTACCGTCGTCGCACCATTCCAGCCCAACTTGCAGCACGCCGTCACCGCATTTGCCCGGCAGCTTGCAGCCGGGCGCGCACGCGTTGACGCCAGCCGTCGCGTACTGCGAAATGTTGGTGCCGTTGTCGCACTCTTCTGGTCCAGTCTTGACGCCGTCGCCGCAGAAATCACGACCACTGCAGGTCGCATTGCAAACGCCGTAAACGCCGTTCTGGTTGGCGGCGCCGTCGTCGCAAACCTCGCCCTTTTGCAGGATGCCGTTGCCACACACCGGCGTGCACAGCGAGCGCCGCGGGATGAAGTTCGTCAGCGTGAGCTTGAAATTCGAGGCGCTGGTGTGGCGTTCGGCGTGAAATAGCGACAGCGTGTACAGCTCGCCTTTGGTGATGTTGAAGCGATCGTCCTTCGCGTCCGCCGTCTCGGTCGCGCTGAGCGAGCCGTTGCCGTCTTCGTCACCGAGCAGCACGAAGCCGTCTTGAGCGCCGTGCACGCCGCCCAAGTCGACGGCGTGCCAGCCGTTCACGAACACCCAAACGTCGTCGTCACCGCGAAAGTCGAGCCGCTCGCCGCCGCGGTACTGAAAAAAGTACTGAATTTCGCTGGTAAAGTGGAAGTTCTTGCCCCAGTTTCCGTAGTTACCGAAGGCCTTGTCGGTCAGCGGAAAAAAGTCGCTGCTGTCGAACTGGTAGACCCACACGCCGTTGACTTGCACGCGTTTGAGCAAGATGTCCGAGTCGACGCGGAAGTTGAGCGGGGTGGCGCTCAGGTCGTCGTGGTACCAGGTGTAGTAGCTCGCGGCGTTCAGGATCGTGGCCGGGTTGGCCTTCTTCAACGTCGGCTTGAGGTCGAGCCCCAGCTGACCGCAGTTGCCGGCGTTGGCGATCGTGCATTTGGGGCCTGGAATGTCGCTCTCACCCTGGTTTTTCCATTCGAAGTCGGGATGCTCGCCAGCAGCCAGCGCGTTCGAATTGGCACGACCACGCACGTCTCGGTAGGTGATCGCCAACCGCACCGAGTCCGGATCGGTTTGGTAATCGGTGCACTTGTAGTTCGGCTCGGTTTGGCACACGGCGGAACAGCCGTCGCCGTCATTGGCGTTGCCGTCGTCGCATTGCTCGCCGCCGGTGATGCTGCCGTCGCCGCAGACCACGGTCGCCTTACCATCCTCGAAGATCGGCTCGTTCTGGCAGGTCGGGCCGCAGCCGTCGCCGGCGATCGTATCGCCCTTGTCGCAACCCTCGTCGCCCTCCACGACGTTGTCGCCGCACGTCGTCTTGCGGCACGCCTGACCAGGCGCGGCGCAGACCGAGCTCGGCTCGAGCTGGCAGCCAGCGCTACAGCCGTCGCCGGACGCCGAATTGCCGTCATCGCAGCCTTCGTAGGCGGTGAGCGTGCCGTCACCACATTTGGGAATACATGGCGCGTTTTGCAGCGGGCAGACCCAGCCAGCGTCGACGTGGCAGCTCGTGCAGCCGTCGGCGGCTTGAGGGTTACCGTCGTCGCAAGCCTCGTCGGGGGTGCGCACGCCGTCACCGCAAACGTGCGGCAGGCAGGGCTGGCCAGCGGTCACGCACGAGTAGTTGTCGTTGGTCGTGCACGGGTTGGCGGTGGCGGGCGCGGTGTCGCAGCCGTCACCGTCCGTCGCGTTGCCGTCGTCGCACTGCTCGCCCAGGTTCAAAACGCCATCGCCGCAGCGCGGCTCCACGATGCACGGCTTGCCTGGCCGGAGGCAGATCCAACCGGCTTGGATGCCGGAGCAGTCGTCTTTGCAGCCGCCGGGCGCGCCCTTGTCGTCGCACGCCTCGTCGCCCGTCACGTCGCCGTCGCCGCACACCACCAAATCGACGCACGGCGCGCCCGGCGTACTGCAGTCGTAGTCAGGCTCGATGCTCTGGCAATCCGCCGCGCAGCCGTCGCCCTCGGAGTCATTGCCGTCGTCGCAAACTTCACCGCCACCCAGCTGCCCGTCGCCGCACACGATGTTCGTGACGCACGGGCCCCCCAACGGCGGGCACTCGAAGTTCGGTTCGACCGTGCAGATGCCGGAGCAGCCGTCGCCCGGCACGCTATTGCCGTCGTCGCAGACCTCGGTCTTCGGATCGAGCACGCCGTCGCCGCATCCTGGCTGCTCGGTTTGGCAGTCCGGGTTGCTCGCGTCGCACGTGAAGCCGCCGCCCTCGCCATCGCCGTTTTGGCCACCGACGTTGATGCCGGGCCCTTTGGCCCCGGTACCGTTGTTGGCTCCCGGGTCACCGCCGCTGCCGTCGACCCCGTGATTGGGGACGACAACGTCGGGATTGCCGCCGCAACCGACGACAATCGCAAAGGCCAGAGCTGTCAGAACGGTCGTGCCAAGCGGTAACTTGAAAAGCATGCGGTCAAACCTCGACGGGCTGTTAACCCTTCAAGGTAAGCGACCAGGCGCGCCTGCGACTGAAGAAATCGCAGCACGATTCCTCCCACAACGTGCGCAGCGCCCTGCACGCGCCTTTTCCGCTCCGCCGCCCCGTTTCGCCGCGCCGCGCCGCGCCGCGCCGTGTACGCTTCGCCTCGAAAAAGCAGTCATTGCTCGTGTAAGGTCATGTGGGCAGGCTCGAAAAGTGCTATGCCTGCGGCGCGCTAATCGAGGCGCCCCGATGCCGCCCGTCCCCACCCTCTCCGAGCCGCAACCCTTCACGTACGCCGCCGGTGACGTGATCGCCGGCAAATACGCGCTCGAGGAGCTGATTGGCAGCGGCGGCATGGGCGCGGTGTTTCGGGCACGCAATATCGCGATCGACATGCCGGTAGCGTTGAAGCTGATCCGCACCGATCTAGATCGCGAGCTGTTGCGTGGCCGCCTGCTCCAGGAAGCGCGCGCCGCAGCCAAGCTGGCCCACCCGGCGATCGTGCGGGTGTTCGACGTCGGCACGACCGCGCTCGGTGATCCGTTCATCGTGATGGAGCTGTTGCACGGCTACAGCTTGGCCAAGCTGCTCGAGCGCGAAGGTCGCCTGACCAGTGTGCGCGCCGTGCAGCTGCTCCTGCCAATCGCCGACGCGCTGGCGATCGCGCACTCCAAAGGCTTCGTTCACCGCGACGTCAAGCCGGACAACGTCTTCATCGCCAACGACGAGGAAGGTCAGCTTCAGCCGAAGCTGGTCGATTTCGGCATCGTCAAGCACGAGCTTCAAAACGGCGACCGGCAACTGACCCAAATCGGCGCGGTCTTGGGCAGCCCCGACTACATGTCGCCAGAGCAGGCGCGCGGCCTCGACGGCATCGATCACAAGAGCGACATCTGGTCATTCGCGGTCGTGCTCTACGAGACCATCTGCGGCGTGCCACCATTTCAGTCCACCAGCTACAACGCTCTGTTGCGGCTGATCGTCGAGGCCGAGCCGCTCAGCCTGCGCGATCGCCAGGCTTCGGATCAGGAACTGTCGAACATCGTCGCGCGCGGACTGAGCAAGGATCCGGGCGCCCGCTTTGCTTCGATCGGCCAGCTGGGCAAGGCGCTCGCCGCCTGGCTCGCCGCGCAAGGCGTCAACGAAGATGCGTGTGGCGTGTCCGTCGAAGCGCGCTGGCTGTCGCGCACGACCGACCCGTCGCTGCCGGGGCGGGTCTCACGCTCGTCCATCCCCGACAGCTGGCCGGCGCCACCGTCCGGCGTGCGCGCCGTTTCCGGCGCGCTGCCACGTCACCTGGGTAACGTGGGCGGTGCCGCTCGCCAAGCACGCCGGCACGCCCTACTCGATGGGCGCCACCGCCGAGCGGCGTCCCGAACGGAAGCGCCGGCTCTACGCGGTCGGCGCGCTCGGGGTGACGGCTGCGGCGCTGCTCGGCTGGTTCGCTACGGCTCGCACCCGAACGCCCACCGAGCCTGCCGCGGCCAGCGCGCTGCCGCTGCCGCCCGCCGCGCTCACACCCGCGAAAGAGCCGCCCGCAGCCGTAGCCGATGCGACGCCCGACGCCGACCCGGCGCCAGCACTTGCACCGACACCGGCGGCCAAACCGCTCAGCTTGAAGAAAGCGGTTGGCGCGCCGAAAGGCCAAAGGCGCACGCCGGTATCGAAGGCATCGCCCACAAAACCGGCTCCAAAAACCGACCTGCTGTCACCGTATTGAGCCGGCGGCTTTGCGTGCCGTGATCGGGATCGTAAACGAGACCGGCGCGTCGCCAACCGGAAAGCGCGTGCCGCGCGCCACGCCCAGCAGGCACGCGCCGAGCGGCGAGCCAGCGACGGAGGCGGGTGACAGCTCCGCGCTGCGCACGACACCGCTGGCCTCGATTTGAAAGCGAATCGTCACTTGCGGCAGAGCGGCAGCGTCGCTCGGCTGCGCGCGAAAGCAGCCTTCGATTCGGCCACGCTGCTTTTGGAACGCCGAGGTCAGCGTCGAGCCCGATGCAGCCTCGCTTCCGGCTCGTGGCGCCCGGACGACGGCACCCCCACCACCTGCGCTCGACGGCGCAACGCCGGCTGGCGCACTGGTGGGCGGCGGCACGGCACTTGAATCCGGACTGACCGACGACTCTTGATCGGCTTGCTTCTCGATCAGCAAGAATCGCGGCGCTGACGGCGCAGGCTCGCGCCGCAGCAGCGGGTAAGCGACGCCGCCGACCGCGAGCACGCCGCCGACGACGGCAAAGGCCAGCAACCGGCGCCGCGGCGCCGACGCTGGCTCCGCCGCAGCAGCTGTCGGCGCGATCGGCGCGGTCGGCGCGGTCGGCACTGCAGCGGCGGCGACGCCTACCGGGTCGGCCACGGCAAGGCGCAAGCTCGTCAGATCGCTGTCACGCTTGGTCCGCGCCGCGCCCTGACGAGCCAACTCCATCAACGACGCCGACGGCAACGCTTGAACCGTCGCCGAGGCCGCGTCACTCGCCGACAGCTGCCCGGTTTCGGTGATCTGCTCGCGCGACGGTTTCGCGGGTGGTCGACTGGAGGCTAGTGGCACCCGATCGCGTGTTGGCTGCGCGGCGCGCCAGGCTGTATCGCGCACGTGGAGCGCCTCCACGCCGAGGTAGGCAGGCATCTCGTCACCAGTGAAGTCGCGCTGGATCGCTTCAGCCATGTCCGCCGTCGCCTCCGGCTCGGACCAGGTTCGGGCAGCGCGCAGCGCCGCCGCAAAGCTGCTTGCCGAGTCGAAGCGCAGCGCTGGATCCTTTTCGATCGCGCGCGCGATCGCCGCGTCCAGCGGCTCGCTCACGTCCGGCCGCTGGAGGCGCAGCCGCGGTGGCACGTGGGTCATCACGCGATGCAGGGTTTCGCTGGGCAATTCGCCGCGAAACGGGTTGGCCCCCGCCAGCAACTGGTACAGCACCACGCCGCACGCATACAGATCGCTACGCGGGCTGGCGGCGATGCCCTGCACGGTCTCGGGCGCGGTGAACGAGAGCGTGCCGCGAAACGTGCCGTCTTGGGTCTTGAACTCGTCGTCGGCCATCCGTGCGATGCCGAAGTCGTGGAGCTTCACGTTGCCCAAATGGTCGATCAAGATGTTGGCGGGAGAGATGTCGCGATGCACGATGTCGAGCGGCGTGCCGTCGGCGCGCTTCATGCGATGCGCAAAGTCGAGCGCGTCGAGCACCGGCAACATCACCTCGACCGCGTGCGTGACCGGCATCGAGCCCCGCGCCTCGCGCACGTAGCGCCACCAATTTCCGAGGTGGAAGCCGTGCACGTAGTCGAGCACCATGATGTACTCGCCGTCGACCTCGCCGAAGTCGAGCACGCCGACGATCGACGGATGCTCGAGATTCGAGACGATGCGCGCCTCACGCGCGAACAGCTGCGCCGCGCGCGCGTCCTTGGCGTCCGGAATGACCGTCTTGATCACGACCGGCTTGGAGAAGCCAGCCGCGCCTTCCAGCCGCCCGAGGTAAATGATGCCCATCCCGCCACGCGCTAGCGGTGCAACGATGCGGTAGCGCCCGAGCACTACCCGTCCAGACATCCCGGTTGTCGACACAGTCGGCCTTAGCGTGAGGATCGCCGAAGATAGTAGTGAACGCCACGCTGTGGGTGGGCGAAGCGAATTGCCAGGGCCGAGGTGTCGCCCGGCGCCGTGACTTCCCCGGAAAAACGCTGCTGGCTGTCCTGGGTCAGCTCACGGCCGGCGACCGATACCGTCCAACCGGGCAGCGCCGTACCGGCCACCGAGACAGCCGACCCGGGCGCAAACCCGCGCTCGGCGGGCGAGGCGATGCTGGCGGTCGGCGCGGCGTTGTCGAACTGCACGACCACCGTCGTCTTGCGCGACAGCTCGCTGCCGGCACCGAACCAGAGCTCGTGCGAACCCTCGTTCAGCGTGCCCGCCGGTAGCGCGTAGCTGGGCGACGCTGCGGCGAACTGCTTTTTCCCCTTACCCTGCGACTGAACGAACAGCTGAAACGAACCTGCCCTCGGCGGATTGGGCCAGCGCACCGAGACCTTGGGCAGCAGGCTTTGATAAAGAATCGTGTAGCGCCGTCCGTCGGCATCGATGCGATTGTTCGGCGCCCCGCTCGCCAGCCGGCGGCTGCCGGCGTCGGCCAGCACGCTCACGGTGCCCTCGGCGAACGGAGCTGATTCCGCGTCGCAGCGCAAACGGTAACGGCTCGAGCCGGCCGCGAACGCCGCCGTCACTTTGGCAGCGCCGATCGTCTCGCGCTTCTTGGCGCCGACCTCCAACACGGCAAGTCCCGCGCAGCGCGAGGCGTTGAAGGCGACGACCGTGGGCGGATGCGGGTCGTGGACGATCAGCGAATCGCCAGCGGCAGCCAGCAGATCGGCAACGTCGGGGCCGTGGGCGCGATGGTCCTCGGCGCTCGCGGTTGGGCTCGGCGGGGCGGCGCTCGAGCTCGGGCTCGCGGCGGCACTGGGCGGGTCTGACGCGGAAGGCGTCGCAGCCGCGATGCGCTCGATCACGGCGCGGCCGATGCCGACCTCAATCGACTCGCCCGGCTGCACATCGCGGTGCGCCTCGGTCAGGTGCGCGGCGCCAATTTCGACCGAAAAGCGCGTACCTTGGTCGGTGCGACGCAACCTCACGCGCGAGCCAGGCTCCAGCCGTGCCGGGCCCGCCGGTGTCTCGATTTCCAGCGACTCGCGCCCCACGTCGAACACGACCTCGCCGGCTTGCACGTCCAAGGCGTGCGTCTTCTTACCGGGTGGCGTGGCCAGAAAGCGCAGCAAGGTCTTCTCCTGCAACTTCAACCCGGTCGCGTCGCTCAAGCGCAGCTCGGCGGTTGCACCGCCCGCCGTGCGCACGCCGTCACCGACTTGGAAACCACTGCCGACCGCCGCCGCGCTCCAAGCGCCGGTCTTGCTCGCAGTGTCGCGATCGACGGCACCGTGCGTCGCCTCGAGCCGGGCCAGCTCGTCAGCGTTGTGACAGCCGAACAACGCGAGCGCCGAGAGCAGCCAGACGAGCAGCCAAGGCAAGCGCGCGGTCATGCTTATTGGCTCAAGTCCGCGTTGACGATCACGACGCCTTGCTTTTCGACCTTGGCATGGCGCCGCTGCGGTTGGTAACCCGCGGCCTCGATCACGACCTCGTAGTCACCCGGCGGCACATCAATCTGGAAGAAGCCTTCAGCGTCGGTCTTGGTCGCGCTGCCACCGGGCTCGAGGCGAACGCTCGCCGCCAGCGGCTTGCCGCGGAACGACCGAACCAGGCCGCGCACCTGGCCCGCGGGCAGCGCCTGCTCGACGCGCACGTCGACGCGCGCCGCCGCGCCATTTTTCAGCTCGATATCGCGTTCAACCGGCTGAAAGCCTTCAGCCTGAATCCGCAGGTGGGCGCGCCCAGGCTGGGCGTTTTCGAGCCGGTAGTGGCCGGGGCTGGCTTCGACGAGCACGCTCTCCGTCTCGCCTTGCGTCACCGCCACGTGAGCGCGCTGCAAGGGTTGGCCGCGATCGTCGAGCAGCTCGAGCTCGACGGTCGGCGGCGCGGCTGCCGGCTTACTCACCGCCGGCGTCGCGGGCAGCGCAGAGGTCGGACCCGCGGGTCCACGGCTTTCCGGTTGCTGGCCGAAGCGGTAGCGCAAACCCAGGTTTAGCGTCACGCGCGGCTCGATCGGAAATAGCTCCGCGCCGGGGCTCACGTCGGGCCGCGCGCTGGCCAGCGCGTCGACCGAAAGCTCGAAAGTCATGCCCACGGGTCCCAGCGGCCGGCGCGCCCCCACGCTCAGCCACAGCGGCGAAGCGCCGAATTTCGGGCTACCGAGCAGCAACTGGGCGGCGGCCTCACCGAACAGCAGCGTGCGGCCCGCGCCGTAGCCAACGCCCACGCCGGACAGCACGGCATCGAAATCGCTCACGCCGAGCGCGCTGCGATCGCCGAAGCGCAGGCGCGCGGTGTCGCCGGCCGCGCGCGCGCTGCGATCGAGCCGGTAACCGGCGTAGCCTGCGACCACGAACCCCGCAGCTTGCGCGCTGAGCAGCAGCCGGCCATCGGCGCTGAGCCCCGAAAACGACGCGCCCACGTCGGCCCCGCCCGGCAGCCAAGCCGCCATTTCGAAGCCGTAGCCCAGCCCACCCGCCGTCGACCCGAGTCGCGCCGAAAGCTCCGGCTGCAGCAGAAAGCCGTCGTCCTTGCCGTGCGCGTCGCGCGGATGCAGGTCGTAGCGACCGCCGATCCAAGCCCCGACGTTGAGCCAGCGCGTGGCATCTACGGCCGCGGCAGCCCGCGCCGCAAACCGCGCGTGTGCGGCGTCGGTGTCGGCCAAGCTCTCGGTCACGCCGGCGCTCACATCCGACGCAACCGACAGCTCACCAGCCTTGCCCGGTTCGACGACCCCAACCCGATGCAGCGCCGGGCGCGCACGTTCACCCGCGCCGACTTCGAGGCCGGCGCCAACCGCCGGCCACGCCACGAGCAGAAGCGCTAGCGCGGGCAAGCTCGCCGACGCTACGGAGCGTTCAGCCGCACTTGCCATTGTTACAAGTTCTGCCGAAGGAGCAGTCTCTGCCGCAGCCGCCGCAGTTGTTCTTGTCGGTCGCGGTATTGACGCACGCGCCGCTGCACGAGGAGTAGCCGGTGTCGCAGGTCGTGCTGCACTGGCTGTTCGAGCACACCGGCGTGGCGTGCGTCTTGGTCGGGCAAACCTTGCCGCAACTGCCGCAATTGCTGGCGTCGGTCTTGGTGTTGATGCAGGCGGCGCCGCACTTCACGTAACCCGAAACGCAGCCAAAACCACACGCCCCGGCGGCGCACGTCGGCGTGCCATTGACGGGCGGCATGCACACCTTGGTGCAACTGCCGCAATGCGAGGTGCTGGTCTGCAGATTGACGCAAGAGCCGTCACAGCTCATGTCGGTGCCGGTACAAACGTCACTACACTTGCCGGTCGCGCACACCTGCTTGGCGCCGCAAGCCACCGGGCAGCTGCCACAATGCGCGGTGTCCGACGTCAGGTCGACACATTCGCCGCCACAGTTGGTGTAGCCGAAGTTGCAGACGATATCGCAGCCGGTCGGGGCGCAAACCGGCGTGCTGTTCGGCTTGGCCGTGCACGCCACGTCGCAGGCGCCGCAGTTTTGGGTGTCGTCGAGCTTGATGCAGGCGCCGTTGCACGCGCCAAAGCCGTCGGCACAGGCAATGTCGCAACCGCTTGCACTACAGGTTGCCGAGCCGTTGGCGACCGACGGGCAGGCGTTGTCGCAGCTCGTGCAGTGAGCCGGGTCGATCGTCGTGTCGACGCAGGACCCGCCGCAGTTGGTCGTACCGCCGGGGCAGCCGTTGACGCATTTGCCGTTGGAGCAGGCTTCGGTGGCACCGCACGGCTTGTCGCAGCCGCCACAATCGGAAGGGCTGGTGTTGGTGTCGACACACGCGGTGCCACACAGTGCGAAGCCCTGAGCGCAGGCGGTGCCGCACTTGCCGGCCACGCAAACGCCGACGCCGTTGGCCGGAGCGTCGCAAGCTTTGCCGCACGCGCCGCAATTTTGAGCGTCGGTCGCCAGTGCCACGCAGGCCGAGCCGCACAGCTCGAAGCCAGCGGCGCACGACACCGAGCACGTTCCAGCTTGGCAGACGGCCTTGCCGTTGGCCGGCATCGGACAAGCCATGCCGCAGTGGCCGCAATTCGACGGGCTGGTTACGGTGTCCATGCACGAGCCACTGCAGTTGGCGCGGCCGCCAGCGCAATCGGCCTGGCATTTGCCCAGGTCGCAGGCTTGGATCGCCGAGCAAGTGGTGTTGCAGCCGCCACAGCGCGCCGGATCATTCGAAACGTCGACGCACGCGCCCGAGCAATCGCGGAACCCGTCGGCGCAGTCGACGGCGCACACAGCGTCGCGACACGCCGCCACGCCGCCGGCCGCGCCCGGGCATGCGTGGCCGCAAGTACCGCAGTTTTCCACGTCAGTCGCGGCGTCCACGCAGCTGGCCCCGCACGCCAAGAAACCGGCTTTGCAGGCGAACGAACACTCCGAGTCCAAGCACACCGGGCTGCCGTGGGGCGGCGCGCTGCACGTCGTGCCGCACGAGCGGCAGTTGTTCTCGTCGTCGCTGAGCACCACGCAGGCGCCCGCGCAAACCGTCTGCCCTTCACCACAAGCCAGCGAGCCTGAGCCGCTGCGAACGCACTTGTTGGACGCCGCGTCGCACGCGTAACCCGGCAGGCACTGGCGAGCGGGACCGCACTCACGGCCGTCCAAGCTCTCGTTCAGGCCGCTTTGGCAGGCCAGCGGCAGACAAGCCAGCACCAACGCCACCAGGCACGACGCCAACAGCCGCCACACATCGGGCCTGGGCGCTCGTGCTCGTCGAACTGGGCGCAGCATTCAGAAACTTCCCCGAACGTCGACGTTGCAACCGCTCGGCAGGCAGCCGAACCCGACCCGCGACGCCGTTTCGACGTGGTCAGAGCTCGGGCCGGAAGACAAATCGATGATCAACAAAGTGCCACCCGCGATCGCCAAGCTGCCGCCAACCGCGGCCAGCACGCGAGCGGTGGTCTGCCGACTCTGTTCGCGATCGAGCTTGTCCTTGAAACCGACCTGCGTCTTGTCCAAGCTCGCGTCGTTTTCTGCGCTGCGCCGCGCGACTTCGAACGCCAGCGAGCCGCCCAGTGCCGCGGCACCTGCACCCAGCCCGATCCACGGCCAAATGCCGAACTTGGGTCCAGCCGCCGCGTCACGTGCGGGCGTGGGCTCGACCGTACCCGACGGGCCAGCACCGGCAGCGTTCGGCGCAGCGGTCGCGGGAGTCTTGGCTGGCGGCGCCTCACCTTCGGCGGCGGGCACCAGCGGCACGTCCAGCTCTTGCGCGTGATCGGCCGGCAAATCGAGCTCCTGCTCCGAGTCAGCGTAGCCTTTGAGCGACAGAATGACCTCGTGCGTGCCGGGCGCAAACTGTCCGGTAAACGGCGTCACACCCCGCGGCTTGTCGTCGACGATCACGGTAGCGCCGAGCGGGCGCGACAAGATCGTCACCTGCTGCACGCCCTTCTTGGCCAGCGACACCTCGAACACGTGGATGCGCTGGTCGACGTCAGGCCCGTTCTTGGCGTCCGGAGCGCGCCGCCGAAAGTCCCGATACCACTGCAGGGTGGCCGCATCGTCGCCAATCTTCTCGTACGCACGCGCGATGTTGAACGACAGCGCCGCGCTCGGCGCCAACGCGTCGGCCTGCAAGAAAAGATCGATCGCGTCTTTGAAACGGCCGGCCGCATACGCCTGCGCGCCGCGCTCGTAGCGCTGCTTGCCCTCGGCGCGCTTGCCCGCTTCGGTCGTCGGATCGGGCGCGTCATTGCCTTGGGCGAGCGCGGGCGCGCAAACGCAAGTCAGCCAGACGAGCGCCAAGAACGAGCGACTGATTCGGAGTGCCATCTTCAATAAGGGCTCATGAGATCCCCAGGCTTGTCTGCCGACGAGGCCTTCGGCCTGCCAGGGCTGGGGCTGCGCTTCGAGGCGGCAGGCGCCTTGACGCCGTGGCCAGCGCCCGACGCTCGTCCAGACGATACCTTTTCACTCACCGACTGGGCACGCTTCTCGGCGTCAGCCGGCGGCGCGGGCGGCGCCTCTTCGGGTAGGGCTGCAACCGGCACCACCGGCGGCGCTTGAGCGTCCGGCGCCGTGGCGGGCGCCGCTGGTGCCGTAGCGGCTTGTGGAACCGCGGTCGGCGGCGTCAGCAGGCGTTTCGTCACCGTAAACCCAAGCACGCCGAGCAGCACCACGACCATGCCACCGATCCAAACCCATTTCGAACGGACGTCCGGACGCTGACCGAGCGCTAGCGCGGCTTCCGAGACGGGCGCCACCTCGGGATTGGTCTCCGAGTCCCCAGCCGGCGCGGGCAGGGTGTTGAGCGGCCCGACCTCGTTGCGCCGAACCCCGGAGCCGCGCTCGTTGAGCCAAGCCTCGGTCAGCGACGGCGACGTGCCGGCGCGCCCGTGCGGGTCAGTGGCCCTGAGCCACTTGGCTTCCAGCGTCGTGCCGCAAATGTCTTCGGTCACGCCCTGCTTGAGCAGCCACTTGGCGAGCGTGCGACCGAGCTCGCCCATCGAAGCGAAGCGATCCTCGGGCCGCTTGCTCAGCCCGCGCGCCACGATCCTCGACAGCTCTTCGTCACCCGCAGCAAGCTCGCGCAGGCTGGGCGGGGTGTCTTCGACAATCTGCCGCAAGAGCGCGTTGTAGTTGGAGCCCTTGAACGGCGTGCGGCCAGACACGGTTTCGTAGAGCACCACGCAGAACGACCAAACGTCGGTCAAATGCGTGAGGTCGTCTTGCCCGCGCGCTTGTTCGGGCGACATGTAGTCGGGGCTGCCCAAGACGTCGCCGTCCTTGGTCAGGTGATTCATGCCTTCGCCGTCTTGCAGCTTGACGATGCCGAAATCGACCAGCGTCGGTTGGATCGCACCATCGTGCTGAACGATGAACACGTTGTCCGGCTTCAAGTCGCGATGCACGATGCCCTTGCCGTGCGCCAGCCACAGCGCATCGGCGATCGGCAACAACGAGCGCACCGCTTGCACGGCCGGCAGCCGGCCTTCGGTCTCCAAGATCTTGCCCAGGCTATCGCCGCGCAGCAGCTCCATCACGATGAACGGGTCGCCGCTCTCGGTCTGGCCGACGTCGAACACGGCCACAATCGCCGGGTGCGCCAGCTTGGCGGCCGCGCGCGCCTCCTGCACCAAGCGGTCGCGGAGCAGCGCCTTATCGGTGGTGGCGCGAACGACCTTGATCGCCACCGGCGCATCGAGCGCGATGTTGCGCGCACGCCACACCACCCCCATGCCGCCCTGCCCAAGCTCGACCTCGAGCTCGTACTTACCGGCGATCACATAGCCGGGTACGTACGGCGACACGGCTTGCAGGGTCATGCTCGAAGGTGACGCCAACGGGTCCTTAGCGGGGATAGACGACACAGAATTAGGAGAAGATTCGCTCGAATCCAGAAAATTCGCGAAGTCGGCCAGCGTCAGCCGTCAGCTCGCCTTGTGGACCTCGCAGCGTGAGTGTAGCTGCTTCGAACCGGGCCGGCTGCCAGCCGAGCGTCCAGATCGAAAACAGCGGCGCCCGCCCGACCCGGGGCACAACGTCACAGCGTGAATGCAGCGAAAGCCCGGCAATTCGACTGGCCGCTGTAGTGCGTTGTGCGACGCGAGCGTCCCCGCACAGCACCAGCGCACCTTCGGCGCCTAGCAGCCGCGCGCCGGCTGCGATGTAGGCCTCGACACCACCTCGGTATTCGATGCGGGCGAAGGCGCGCTGCTCGTCCTCGGCGTCGAGCGCGGCCGCGGGCGGGAAATAGGGCGGCGTGCCGGTGACCAAATCAAACCCAGCGACGAGCTCCGGCATCGACGCGAGCTCGCGCAGATCAGCGTGCCGCACGTGCACGCGCGCGGCGAAGCCCGACCGCTCCACGTTGCGCCGCAGCAGCTCGAACGACATGGCCTGCGCCTCGACGCCCCACAGCTCGGCTGCGGGTAACTTCCAGGCCAAGTGCAGCAGTACGGAACCGAGACCACAGCCCAAATCGAGCACGCGCCGCGCCGTTGGCCGGGCCGCGAACGCCGCGTAGGCCGTCGCCACGTCGTCGGACGAAAAGCGGTGACCCTTGGCGCGCTGGTACACGCGCACGTCGCGCGTCAAAAGATCATCGGTCAACGGCCCCAGCACCGGATCGTGAAGCGCTACTTTGGGAGCCATGCCAACTAGCCCGCGTGCTCGGGCGCCGCGGCCAGCTGCTGGCGCAGCGTCTCGAGATCGTAGTGACCGTCGTGCGGCGCACCGTTGAAGAAGAACGAAGGCGTCGAGTGCACGCCGTCGCGCTGACCGCGCTCCACGTCGGCCTGAACGACCCGCGCCGCGTCAGCGCCGCGCCGCGCCAGCTCCGCCACGTCATGCCCCAACCCGCCGAGCTCCAGCTCGGCGACCTCAATCGACATGCGTCGCACCGCCATCAGTCGCTCGTGCGCCGCCCAGAACGCGACCGGTTCGGTGATCGCCTGCATCAGCTCGGCCAGCTGTTGGGCGTTGGCGTGCATGTGGCGCAATGGGAAAGGTCGAAACACCAGCGCCACGGGCCGCAAGCTTCTGCCGATCAATTCCTTCAAGATGCCGTGGGCGCGGCGGGTATGCGGGCAATCGTAATCGCCGTATTCCACGATCACGATCGGCGCATCCAAGCGGCCGAGCACGTGGTCAGCGTCGGTCGGCGGCACTGATAGGGGCTGCATCGCGCCGACTCTAGCAGCGAGCCCAGAGCGCGCAGCCAGCCCGACTAATGCTCGACCAAACGGCTATTTTTGAGCTCCCAGCCATGCGCCAGCTTGGCCAGCGTGACGTTGCCGCGAATGCCTTCCACGTCGTAGCGGTAGCGCACGGTGGCCTTATCGCCCTGCACCTCGATGTCGGTGATCGCCAGCACGGCGTCCTTCTTCGACTTGGGGCCGGCCACGACCTTGACCGGCTCGGTCGCCTTCACCAGCTTCATGCCGCTTGGCAGCCGCTCACCCGAAATCTGCAGCGGAAAGCGCCCCGGCTCGCCCAAATGCAAATAGCGGTCGAGCTCTGGATCATCGACCACCAGCTGCAAGATCGCGGTGACGTCGGCGTCGGAAGCGGGCGCGCCGCTGGCCGGCTTGTCGCTGGCGGGTGCGTCGGCCTTGGCCGGTGCGTCGGGGTCGGCGGGCGCCGGCTCCTTCGCGTCGGGCGCGTCGGCCGCCGGCGCCGGGCTCGCTGCCGGAGCAGCCGGCCCACCACACGCCAAGCTCGACAAAAAGAGCAGCAGCCACGCGGCATCTCGGGTGCGCATGCCCACAACGATACTCCCGGCCTGTGCCGGGCGACAACCGCGGCGATGCGCGTCGTCGG
>FSUE01000289.1_pt1 | contig 18595 bp, 13 predicted proteins | sample 1637031 | NCBI WGS metagenome assembly FSUE01 (sample SAMEA3914819, study PRJEB12502) | metagenome | biome: forest; material: soil | place: Canada | collected 2010-06-26 | depth 0.3 m | reverse complement strand
CTGCAGGAGCTGGAGCGGGCGCAGGCTTTGGCAGCGCGGCGGCGGGCGCAGCCGGTGCGGGAGCGGCGACGGGCACCGGCTTTGGCGGAGCGGCGGCGGGCGTGGGTTTGGCGCCGGAGCGGCGCGCGCTGGGATCCCAGTCGCCCATGAAGTCCATGTCGAGATCGAGGCTTTCGAACTTCGCGGCTGCGGGGCGGGCTGGAGCCGCAGGCTTGGCCGCGACGGGCGGGGCAGCCGGCGCGACGGGTGCAGCGGCTGCGACGGGCGGTGGCGCTGCGACGGGCACGCCTTCCGCCGCGCGCGGCGGCAGTGGCGGGCGACGGGGAAGCGGGGGAGCACCGAGCGGCCTGGCTGCGGCGGTGGCTTCAGTAGCTGGCGCGGCGGGAGCGGGAGTGGGTGCGCTCGGCGGAGCGCTAGCGGCGCTCGGTGGTTGGCTGGGCGCGGCAGCTTCGGGCGGTTGGCTGGTGCGCGCGGCGCGACCGAGGCGCTTTCGGGCCGCAATCGTCAGCAACTGGCCGTTGGCTTTTTGCGCCTTGAGCAAGTGGCGCTTGTAGGTGCCGTTCTCGATCTCGCGGCAGATGCGCTGCCAATACTGTTGGAACGTGTTGTAGCGCTGGATGATCGTCTGCAGCTTGAAGCGCTTGGCGGTGTTGCGGATTTTCTCGCGCCGTAACACGTAAATTCGGCGGTCGACGTCTTTGCGCGCGATGCCCGGCTCGATTTTTTCGAGTCCCATGAAGTACTGCTCGTAAAGCGCGCGCAGACGTTCGAGTCGAACCTCCAACTCTTCCAGCGCTACGTCGAGCTCGGCCGTCTCCACCTGACCTCCTCAGCTCGGCAAAGGGTCGACGACCAAATGGTCGAAGCAGACCGGGGTGTCCCAATCATTGAACGCAAAGTGCTCGTGGCCAGCGCCCTGCAGAGGTTGCGGATCGGTAAAGCTCAGCATCTCTACGTCGTCGACCCAGAAGCGTACTGTGCGTCCATCGGTCCGTTCCAGCTTCAAGCGATAGTGGTGTCCGGCGAGCACTGGCTGTTGGCGAGGATCGTCGCTGCCAGGCTCAATCACCACCTCCGGCCGCTCCGCTGCGTGCTCGTCCAGGCGGGCCAGCACATGGTAGCGGTTTTTCCAGCCGCCGAAGATCGCCAGGTAACTGGTGGCGTCGGTGTAGACGACGCCGGCCGCAGCTGCGTGTCCATCGCCCCAGGCCTCGAGCTTGATGTCTCCGTCGTCGCCGCCGGCCTCGGCCTCGACCTGGATGCGGGCGTTGGGAGGGAGGCGATGGCGCAACCAAAGCGGATGATTGCGCGCGCCCTTCACGCACAGCCGCCCGTGGTCGATGCGGTACTGGTCCCCGGTCGCGAAGTAGTCGTCGCCCACGGCCGCGCGCTCGAAGTCGTCCTTGAAGGTTGCTTGCAGCGTGGGCAGCGTTGCGGACTCACGGCTCACGGCGGGCGGCGGGCTCGTCAGGCGAACCGGAGCGAGCGTCGCGCGCGCGGGGTGTATCGATTTGGGACCGCTCGCTCGCTGCTCCTGATCGGGCTGGCGCTCGGCCGGCACACAGCTGCAGGTGGGCAAAGCGAAGAGCAGAGCGAGAGCGGCCGGCCGGGTCACGGGACCGCGAAGCTTAGCATGCACGCGCGCGTGGGAATTTGGCTGCCCCAGCGTAGCCGCCGAAACGCTGGTGAGTCTGAAGAAAATTCACCCTCGAGGGTGGCCAGGATTGCGCTACGACGCGCGATTGCGTGCGCTGCGACGCTGGGTGTCGTGGGCATGTCTTACGGTGTCGCTGGGCATGCCCAGCTCCGCCCAACTTGAAGGAATGTCATGAAGTCAGTGGATAACGAGCAGCGTGCGCGACGCTTTGCCGTCGGTGCGGCTTGCACCAGTGTGATCATCGGTTTCATCGCTTGCAGTGGCGCGTCCGAGCATCGGGCGACCCCACATCATGCTGCGGGCGGCGACGCGGCTGGCGGCGCGGCCCAAGCCGGCGCGGCCGCGACCGGGCTAGAGCAGGGCGGCAGCCAGAGTGCCCAGGCTGGTCAGCGCACCGGCGGTGCGCCGGGTGTGGCCGGTGACGTTGGCGTAGCTGGCGATTCGACCGGCGGCGTGGCTGGCGTGGCGACTGGCGGCGCTGCTGGCGAGTCGGGCGGCGGCGTAGCTGGCGAGTCGGCCGGTGGCGTGGGCGGCGAGTCGCTGGGCGGCGCTGGCGGTGCCGGCGGTGCCGGCGGTGATGCTGCGTTCGTCGACCCGGTGTGCGGCGTGAACATGGTTCAGGTCGGCGCTTACTCGCTGTGGTGCGGCAAGGTGAACATGCACACCAACTCGGACGGCCTCTGGCTCAACGATGCGGATTGTTCCTCCGGCTGCAACGTTGTTGGCGTCGGCTACTGCCAGAAGTTCTATCCGAGCGCGACGACGGTGGTGAGCGTTCCGCAGCTCGTCACCAAGGACTGGAAGAACGCCGGCTGCGCCGACTCGACGCCGGACGGTCCCGGAATCAGCGGCGAAGCGGCGTGTTGCGCACCGATTCCGTGAGGCTAGCGAAAAAAATCGCCAGCGTTTGAACGGTTGTCGAGGGGTGGGGCACGGAGGGGTCGAAGCGTCGTTTGGGCGCTTCGACCCGGTCCGCGTCGTGCCGCACAGGCACCGTGCGCGGACCCACTGAGCCCGGGCGGTAGCGCCTGGCAGGGAGCCGTGCGTGCGCCAATTCGTCTGTCTCTCCAGTCTTGCCAGCGCCTGCTTCGTGCTGGCGCTCGCGCCTCGTGCCGCCGCTGACGACGACGACCTCGAATTCGAAGGTACGGCCGAGGTCGAGGCCCCGCCGCGCGACGTAACGAAGCGCAGCGTCGGAAACCAGGTCGTGCAAAACATGCCCGGCACGCGCGGCGACGCATTGCGCGCGATCGAGATCATGCCCGGCGTCGCACGGACCTCCCTCGGTCAAGGCGATCCAATCTTGCGCGGCGCCGCGGCCGGCGAGAGCCAGGTCTTCCTCGACGGTATTCCGGTGCCGTTCATGTTCCATTTCGGCGGCCTGACCAGCTTCATGAGCTCGCGGCTCGTCGAAAAGTTGGACGTCTATCCCGGCAACTTCTCGGCGCGCTACGGCCGAGCGGTGGGCGGTGTGATCGACATCACCGCGCGCGATCCGAACACCGACCGGCTGCACGCGGTGCTCGACCTCAGCTTGATCGATAGCTCGGCTTTCGTAGAAGCGCCGATCACCGAGGATTTGAGCGCCGCGCTTGCGGTGCGGCGCAGCAACATCGACTTCGTATTCAAAAACTTCGTGCCCGACAATACGTACAACGTGGTCGCCGCGCCGACTTACTTCGACTACCAGGCGCTGGTCAGCTACCGCATCAACGCGGCGACGCGCGTGCGCTTGCTGGGCTACGGCAGCCGCGATGCTTTGCAGCTGTTCTTCGCCAACGCCAACGACGAGGATCCGGGCCTCGCCGGCTCGATCAAAGGCAAGATTCAGTTCCACCGCGTCGGTGTCGAGCTCAGCCACCACGGCACCAATGGCGTCTCGGGCTTTGCCAACGTCACGGCTGGACGCATCGGCCTTTTGCAGCACATTGGTGAGGCGGAGCAGAAGTTCGACGCCACCGAGCTATACGGTCGCGCCGAAGCTAGCTTCGAGCTCCATCGGACGTTGCGCCTGACCGCCGGCAGCGACTTTTTTGGTTGGTTTCTCAACGGCAAATACCATGGCCCGCAGCCGGGTTCGACCGAAGGTGATCCGACCGACGGCGACCCGTTGGCGGCGCAGCGTTCGATCACGGTGCCCGCGCAATCGGTCGTCGTGCCCCAGCCGGCGGCATACCTGGAGCTGGCGTTTCGGCCGGTGCAGCCGCTGTTGATCTCGCCCGGCGTGCGCGCCGACTATTACGGAGAAATCAAAGACGCCAGCGTGGACCCGCGCGTGGCCGTTCGCTACGAGCTGACGTCGACGACGGCGCTGAAAGGTGGCGTCGGTTACTACAGCCAGCCGCCGCAGAGTTGGCAGTCGATTCCGGGCATCGGTAACCCCGACATCAAGCATTTTCGCGCGCTGCAAACCAGCGCCGGTGTCGAGCAGAAGCTGGGCGAGCACGCCAAGCTCACGGCCGAGGGCTTCTACAAGCGCGTCGAAGACATCGTGATTGGCACCGCCAACCGCGAGGCGCCGCAGTTCGTGAACGACGGCCGCGGCCGGATCTTCGGCGGCGAGCTGTCGGGCGAGGCGCACTGGCGCTCGGATGGCTTCGCCTACCTGGCGTACACGCTGTCGCGCAGTGAACGGCGCCGTCCAGGCCAGGATTGGCGCCTATTCGACTCCGACCAAACCCACGTGCTGTCGTTGGCGGCCAGCCAGGGTCTGGGTCGCGGTTGGAACGTGGGCCTGCGCTTGCGTGTCGTCAGCGGCAACCCGACCACGCCGATCACCGGCGCGACGTACGACGTGCGTACGGGCGTGTACCTGCCGACCTACGGCGCGACCAATAGCCGCCGCGACCCGACCTTCAACCAACTCGATGCGCGCGTCGAGAAGGAGTGGAAGCTGGGGCCGGCCAAGGTGGCCGCATACTTGGACGTGCAGAACGTGTACTTGGCGAAAAATCCGGAGGGTTACCGCTACAGCTTCGACTACTCGAAGCGCGAGGCGGTGAGCGGCTTGTCGCTCTTTCCGAACCTGGGCTTGCGAGGTGAGCTGTGAAACGAACGGCGCTGTTGGCGGCAGGACTTTGGACGGGTTGGCTAACGCTCGGCTGCGACGAGCCGTTGAAGTCGGTCGAGCTGATCGCCGAGCCGCGGGTGCTAGGCGCGCGGGTCGAGGTGCAGGGCGACGCCGGTCGCGCAGCGCCGGCGCCCGGCGAAACCGCGACGGTTTCGTTTCTGGTCGCCGCGCCCGAGCGCTTGCCTTCGCTCGGCTTCGCGCTCGCGGCGTGCTCGTCGGCGCCGCGTCAGGGTGGTCGCTCGGGCTGCACGGCCGCGCCGTTTGCCGAGGTTTCGAGCGAAAATGGCCAAGCCGCAACGGTCAGCTTCAGCTTCGAAGTGCCGGCCGACTTGGACGCGAGTGGCCGGATCACGGTGCTGGGCATCATTTGCCCGGCTGGCTCGCCGAGCGCCGACGGCACGAGCTGCGACGGCGCCGACCCCGGCACGCCGGTGACGTTGGAGCTCGAGCTGGCACACGCAGGCGACGTCAATTCGAACCCGGAGCTCGCGGCCGATTCGCTCGGCTTCGACGGCGACGTTTGGCCGGAGCTATCCGCGACCGACGGCGATTGTGTGGGTCTCGGCTTCCCCGAAGTCGGCGTGAAGACGAAGCACGCGCTCACGATCGAGCTCGACGCCAGCGACCGTGACCCACTGCCACATCCGGACGTGCTCGATCCGAAACGTGAGTCGTTGCAGCTGTCACACTTTGCGACTGCTGGCGATCTGACGCGCGCGTTCGAGACGATCGCTTGGGACAGCGATCAGCTCAGCCGCAAGGTCGACTGGACCGCGCCGAAAGCGCCCGGGCTGGTGCGGTTTTGGCTGGTGCTGCGAGATTTTCGCGGCGGCAGCGCGTTCGTGGAGCGCGGCGTTTGCGTGCAGTGAACGGCGTTGATGAAAGGAATTGGCTGAAAAATGGACATTATCGAGCGGTTGTTGGCGATTTCGCAGTATGGTTCGCGCTGGGTGCTTTGGCTCTTGGTCGCGCTTTCGATCGCGGCGCTGGCGGTGGTGATCGAACGCGCGGTGCTGTTCTTTTCTTCGCGCGACGACACCGGGCGTTTGCGCGCCGAGTTGCGGCGGCTGTTGCGCGACAACGATTGGGAGCTTGCGCGGCGTAGGCTCGAGGAATCTCCGAGCTTCGAAGCGCGCGTGGCGGCCGCCGGGCTCGACGCCGATGGTGTCGCTAGCGCCGAAGAGCGTATGCAGGGCGAGAGCGAGCTGTGCAAGCTCAGCATGGAAAAGAACCTCGCGCTCTTGGGCACGCTCGGTAACAACGCGCCGTTCATCGGTCTGCTCGGCACCGTGATCGGTATCGTGCGCTCGTTCCACGAGCTGCAAAGCTCGAGCGGCCAGGTGTCGGCTGGCTTGATGTCCGAAATCGGCGAGGCGCTGGTGTCCACCGCGATCGGCTTGCTCGTGGCCTTGCCGGCGGTGGCTGCGTTCAACTTGTTCCAACGCTTGATCCGCGCCCGGATCGGCCGAGCCAACGCGCTGGCTCACGAAATCTTGGCTTTCATGAAGGCGGTCTAATTTTCTTGTTTCCTTTCGGTGGCCCTAGCGCCCGCGCGGGTTTAATCACGGGTTTTGCGCCCGGCCTCGCCGGGTTCTCGACCCGCCTCTCTCATTCGATCGTGATCTGCTTTCGCCAAAGTCAGCTGAAGTCGTTCCAGCTCTCGCGGGCAAGCCGCGAGAGCGCACTCCGCACCCGAGCTCAGCGGCGAATGACGACTGGTCGCACCTGCCAACTCCTAACTCCCAACTAAACCAATGCAAACAACCTCTTCCTCGGACGAATCCATCATCGGTATCAACGTCACGCCGTTGGTCGACGTCGTGCTCGTGCTGCTGGTCGTGCTGATGGTGACCGCGACCTATCTGGCTTCACGAGCGATTCCGGTCGATTTGCCGACCGGAAAGACCGGCGAGGCGACGACCGCGCCGCTGACCGTGAGTCTCACGAAAGCCGGCGCGCTGTACGTCGACGGCGTCCCCTGCAGCGAGACCCAGCTGCGCGAAAAGCTGGCGCTGGCCCGGCGTGGCGACCCCGAGCTGCGCGCCGTGATCGCGGCCGATGGCGCGGTGCCGCACCGCCGAGTGATCGGCGTCATCGATCTGCTTCGCCAGGAGCACGTCGACCGCTTCGCAATCAACGTGGATGCCGATGACCTCAAAAAACCTTGAGGGCGAGCCGATGGCCAAACGTCGCCTGTTGCCGTGGACGATCGCGGCGAGCTTCTTGGTGCATGGCGCGGCGTACGCTGCGCTGGGTGCCGCGCCCGCGGCGACGAAGCCGGCGCATCGCAAAACGCAGCTGCGCTTCGAGGTCGTCTCGCAGCCCAAGCCGGCCGACGCCCCGCCTCCGCCTGCGGCGACGCCCGAGCCGCCAAAGCCCAAGCCACGCGCGCCCGAGCCGAAGCCCGAAGCCAAGCTCGCAGCAGCTCCAGCCACGGCCGCGCCCGACCCTCCGATCAGCGCAGGAGTCACGCTGGCGGGCGACGGCTCGGGCAACGCTTTCAGCATGCCGCTCGGCAATGGCGGCGCGCTCGAGCCGAGCCGTAGCCGCGCGCCCGCGCCACTGAACGTGCCCACCCCGGTCGCACCCGCAGCAACGCCGCGCAGCGTGACCGAACCGCCGCTGGTCGCGCTCGGCGATCTGTCGGCCCGTCCGTCGCCGCCCGCGCTGGGTGCGGCGCTCGAGCAAAATTATCCAGCTGACGCGCGACGTCGCGGCCTCAGCGGCACCGCCAAGGTGCGGGCGCGCATCGATCCGGACGGGATGGTCCGGCGTGTCACGCTGGTCGAGGAAAGCGCGGCCGGTTTTGGCGGGGCTTGCAGCCGGACCCTCAACGGCTCGCGCTGGGCCGCTCCGAAAGACAAAGCAGGGCATTCCGTCGCGACCGAGATCCGCTACACCTGCCGCTTCGTGGTCCAACCATGAACCTGACTCTTGGTCTGCTATGAGCCTTGCCTCCGTTTCGCGTGGTCATGCCGCCGTTGCAACAGCGCTGCTCGCGCTCGTGACGTCGTCGGCGGCCGCGCAGACGCGGGGCAGTGGCGGCGCCGTGACTGCTGGCGCTGCTGCTGACGACGCTCCCAGCGCGGCGCCACAGTCTGCCGGACCGCTCACGGTTTGGCTCGACGCGCACGGTGAAGCGTTCGACAAGCCGCGGCTGCAGGCGTCGCTCGCCCGGGAGCTCGGGCGTGAGGTGGTGCTGGTCGAAGACGCGACCGCAGCTGCGGTCCAGATCCGGCTCGACGGTTCTGCTCACGCAGACGTGCGCTACACGATGCCGAGCGGCGAACAGCTGTCACGCCGCGTCGAGTTGCCTCCGGACCGCGAGCGCGCGGTCCAGGTCGTCAGCTGGTTGACGGTGAATTTGGTGCGCGACGAAGCGTCCGAGCTATTGGATGAGCTGCGCGCGCGTCGCAAAGAGGAAGCCGACGCACGCGCCGCGCAGGAAGCCGCCGACAAAGTCGCCGCCGACAAAGCTGCCGCCGATAAAGCTGCCGCCGACAAAGCCGCCACCGATAAAGCCAAAGCTGCCGCGGAGGCAGCTCGTCAGAAAGCCGAACAAGCCCGCGCCGACGAGGCCAACGGTCGCGGACGCGACGCGCTGCTTCGCGATCCGCTGCGCAGTGTCGACGCGGCGCTCGCCACGCCGCTCTCGTTTTTGCACGACAGCCCGAAGCGCGAGCTGCACCTGCAGCTGGCGCTCGGCTATGGCGAATCGGGTGCGATCAACGGCGCCGGCGTGTCGGCGGGCGTGTTGCGGCTGCGTCGCGATCTGTTCGGAGTCACGGTCGGCGCCGCTGCGGTGTTCGTCGGCGGCAATGCGACTGGTGTGATCGTCGGCGCTGGCTACTCGCAGCTCGACGGCACGTTGGATGGCATCCAACTCGGCGGTGGAGCCGCCGTGCAACGGGGTGTCTACGCGCGGGGCGTGGTGCTCGCGGTGGGTGGGGTGATCGCTTCTGACGTGAACGGCGCCGTGGTGGGTGGTGGCTTTGCGACCGCCAAATCGCTGCACGGAGTCGGTGTCTCCCCGGGTCTCATGTTGATTCGGGGCCGCAGCGAGGGCCTGCTGCTCGGCGGCGGCGCCACCTATGCGGTCGATCTGCGTGGTGTCCAAATCTCGGCCGGCGTCAACATCGCGCGCGACTTGGAAGGTATTGCGCTCGGGCCAGTCAATGTACATCGGCGCGTCAAGGGCATCCAATTCGGTATCGTGAACGTCGCCGAGCAGGTCGACGGCGCCGCGATCGGCCTGCTCAGCTTCGCCAAGAACGGCCGCGTGCAACCGCTGTTGTGGGCGGCGTACGACGGCTCGCTGCACGTCGGCATCAAGTCGATTGCCGGTTACGTTTTTACGCAGCTGGGTGCGGGCATGGACATCACCCCAGCTCGATTGACGTACGACGCTGGCGTCGGCATGCACCTGCGCGTCGGCCAAAGCTTCTTCCTCGAGCCGGGCGTGCACTACTCGGCGACGCACGCTGCCGCCGACGCTTCGGGCGCGCCCGACCTGCAACAGCTCCACTACATCGCCCAGGTTGGGCTGCGAATTGGCAACAAGCTCGACCTGCTGGCGGGCGGCGGCGTGAGCCACACGGTTGCTGGCGGTTCGGGGGCGGCGATTGCGCCTGACGTTCGGGTCGGGATCGCGTTCTTCTAACTACCCAATATTAATGGGGATTGTGTCGATTGAATAAAAACTGACGCTAGCTTTGAACGCTCGACCGGGCCGCGGGCACTGACCCGATGTATGCCGAGGCCGAGCCAAGCTCCTCTCCCGACGTCGCGCAATACCGCGCGGATGTCACGAGTTTGGGGAGGAGTCGCGATATGAGTATCGGCGGCCTCGTGCTTTCGCCTACCGCACCCATCGAAGACGCATCGCCCGACGAGCAAGACTTGGTTGCACGTTTGGTCGCCGCCGATCCGGCGGCGGTGGGTGAGGTGTACGACCAACACCACCGTTCGGTGCGGGCGTTCGCATCGCGGCTGGTGGGTGACGCGGCGGCCGCCGAAGATCTGGTGCACGAGGTGTTCGTGGCGTTGCCGCGCGCCATGCGTGGCTACCGCTTCGAGTCGTCGCTGCGCACGTTCTTGATTTCGATTGCGGTCAATCATGCGCGCCATCACGTGCGCTCCGCCACCCGACGCCGTGCCGCGATTGGACGCTTGGCGCTCGAGCCGGAAGGTAACAGCGCCGATCCTGAGCAAATTCAGCGTCGCAAGGAGCTGGCCTCTTTGCTCACGCGTGCGCTGGATGCGCTGCCGCTCGACCAGCGCGTCACGTTCGTGCTGTGCGAGGTCGAAGAGCGTACCTCGCGCGAGGTCGCCGAGATCACCGGCGTTCCAGAAGGTACCGTGCGCACACGCCTGCATCACGCCAAGAAAAAGCTCCGCGAAGAGCTGTCGCAGCAGGGGATCGGATGACCGACGATCTCCTGAAAGCCGCCACGCGCGCGCTGCACGAAGAAACCGCTGACGACGGCGGCGATGGCCGCTTCACGCGCGCGCGGGTGATGGCCAGCTTGCATCAAGGCACGGTCAAGCGGCGCACCCGCCTGGCGTTCATCTTGCCGCTCGCCGCGTGCTTGGCGGCCGGCACGGCGTGGGGCGCGGCGACCGGGCGCTTGCCCGCGGTGTTTCACGCCATTGGCCAGGTCGTTGGCTATCACAACCAGGCGACCGAGCCGAAGAGCGCACCGCTCAAGTCGACGTCGTCCAAGGTGATCGCACCGAGCGAGCAGCCGGCTGAGGCCGTGCCGGCGCCGCCCGAGCTGGCGCCAGCTGCACCGCCAAAGCCGGAGCCCACCAAAGCCGGGCCCGGGGCTTCGGGCAAGGCGCTGCCGGCGCTCAGCTCGAGCGCCGCGTTTCAAGACGCCGACGGTGACCTGTATCGTTTGGCGCACGAGGCGCACTTCGCGAGCCACGACTACGCGCGCGCCTTGGCCGGTTGGGATGCGTACTTGAAGGCGGCACCGGGCGGACGGCTGGCTACCGAAGCGCGCTACAACCGCGCGATCTGCCTGCTCAGACTGGGACGCGACGCCGAGGCGCGTCGAGCGCTCGAGCCGTTTGCTTCTGGCTTGATCGGCTACCGCCAAAACGAAGCCCGCCAGTTGCTCGACGAGTTGTCACACTGACGCGGCGCCGGATCGGGAACAGCAGTCCGACTCCGAACAGGACGAACCAGGCCGCGCCGTTGGCCGGTGCCGAACCGGCCACGCGGCACCCGCAACCGGAGCGGTCGCCTTGCGGCTTGCTCGGCGGCGTCGCACGGTCGCCGCTTTGACCAGCATTGCCGGCGGTCGTGGCCGGGTCCTCGCTGGCCGCGCCGCCGCAGGCGTCGGGCGTCTTGGGGATCAGCGATTGGCAATCGGTGCGCCCCCAGCTTTCGCAGCTCGACTGCCAGTAGTTGCGGCAAATCGAGCCCGAGCTGCACGCTGGGCATTCGAGCGGACCGACGACGTCTTGCAGGCGCAGCAGCGGCGTGAGCTCGGCCGGCGCCGCGAGATCGAAGTCGGTGTTCGTGGTCAGGCCGAGCGAAAATCCCGTTTGCGTTTCCAGCGTGCACGCGTACAGGCCCTGCGCGGTCCAGGTCAGGCACCCGATCGAGCCGGCGTAGCGCTTCTCGAAATCGCTCGAGCCCTTCACGGCGCGGTAGATGCCGAGCGCGGCCGGATCGGTCGACCTACCGCCGCCGCCTTCGACCGGATCGCCGTAGCCGACTAGCAGCTCTTTGCCATCGGGCGAAAACGTGAACCCGAACAATTTGCCGCCTTCGCGTAGCAGCTCCGTGAAGTGCTCGCCGCCGTCGCTCGAGTAGAGCAAGCCATCGTTGGCGTTCGCGACTTGCTCGACCGGGTCGTACACCCAGACGTCGGTGCGCAGGTAAATTGCGTCGGGGTCTGCGCTGTCGACCCCGGCTATGTACGGGATTTCTTGGTTGGTTGCGTCGGTCGGTACCGCCAGCGCTTGGAAGCTTTCGCCGCCGTCATCGGAGCGCAGCAGCAAGCCTGCGCCGTCGACGTCGAGACCGCTGACATAGAGACGCTCGGGGTTGGCCGCTGCGACTTCGAGCGTCGCGACCGTTCTGAGGCTGTCCGGTAGCGGCGGCCCGAGCGTCGACCACGACGCGCCGGCGTCGTCGGAGCGGTACAGTTGGTTTTCGATCGTGCCATCGTCGAGCAAAGTCACACGCACCGCGACGGCTCGGCCCGGCACGCTTGCCGCCAGCGTGAAATCCGGAACCGCCTCGCGGTTGTTCAAACCGAGCGTCTTCTTGAAATCGCACTCGTCCGGCGCCGAGCGCGCGACGCTGGAGTAGATACCGGCCAACACTCCACCGTCGGCCGTGAACGCGATCACCGGATCGGTTTCCAGTCCTGGGTCTCCGAACGACGCCTCGCAAACGTGCCGCCAGCTGATGCCCGCATCGCGTGTGACCAGCATGCCGAAGGTAGCGCCGAGGATCAGATGCGAGGCATCTTGCGGGTCCTGCAGCAGGCGTCTGGAGCGGGGAAACCGGCCGTTGGCGAGCGCTGGCGCCGAAGCCAGCAAGCTTGCGGCAATGCACAGGGTCCAGATGGCGCGACGCACGCCCGGCGAACTTAGCAGACCGCGGCGTTCGGTAACGCTCGACGGCATTTTCACCAATCGATGCCGAGGCGCCGCACGAGGCCTTGGCCGTCGCGCAGATCGGCCACGTAGACGAAGTTGTCGCGCACGATCGGCGCGACCGCGACCGCGCTCGGGCCACCCAGTCCGCTCAAGCGCGTGACGTGCGACTCGCTGCTCGGTCGCCACTCGAAGCCGTACAGCTCGCCCCGACCCTCGGCTTCGACCGTGACCACGACGCGGCAGCTCACTTCTTGGCACGCGACGCCCAAGCCGCGCGGCGCTCCGGCGTTGATTGGCACGACACTGACGTTGCCGCTGACGTCACCGCTCGGCGAAAGCGTCGCCAAACGCACACTGGCAGCGGCGCCGTCCACGCCTTCCTCGAGCCAAGCCAAGATCGAAGTCGACCCCAGCTGGCTGACCTGCGGTGAGAACGAATGCGGGCGGGTACTACTGAGCCGATGCTCCGACCCGTCACGCGCGGCGTCGGACGGGCGTAGAAACGCGCCATAAATGTCGGCCCAGCCCGGCTCTTCGGCGGCGCGCGCGTCGGCCCACACCGCGTACGGCTTGCCACCGAGACGCGTGAGCGACAGCTGCGACGCGGCGCCGTCCGAGGTGGTGACGCGCTGTTCGGGGCCGGCTTTCTCCAGCGCCCGGCTGACGCGCGTGGCGTAGACCTCGGCGTCGCCGCTGCGCTCGTCGACCCACGCCACCAAGTAACCGCCATCGACGACTAGCCCGGCAACGTCGCTGGCCTCGCCCGACTTGCGGGTCAGCATGCGCTGCTGCCCGCGCTTGCCGTCGGGTCCGGCGAACGTGAGAAACACTTGCGGCTCGCCCTTGTCGAGGCCGGTCCAGACCGCGAGCGTCTCTTTGGTTGCAGCCGCCGCATCGCTGAGCAACGCGAGCCCGCCCAGCGAGTGAGCGCGCAGCGAGACGACTTGCTCGTCGCCCAACGCCGCGCGCGTGCCGTCGGCCGCGAACGGGCGCAGAGCAATCCGCGCCCGCAGCGGCTCCAAACGGCCGTCTTCCGCCGGTTTGGTCAGTTTCTGCCAAGGCGTGGTCGGATCGAAGTCGGTGACGTAGCCGACCAAGCTGCGACCGCTCAGTGCGCCCACGGCGATCTGCGACAGCGGCGCTTCGGCCCGCAGCAGCACGTCGCTTTCGACGACGCGCGGCTTGGCCGTGGGCGACGTTTCTTCGGCCGCGGCGCGGTACGAAGTCGGTCGCAGCGGCAGCGGCACCGTGTACAGCGCAGCCGGGCTACGACTCGGGGCGGCCAGCGCAAAGCAACCAGCGCGCTGACAGGTGAGCCCCCAACCCAAATCGGCAGCGCGACCGCCGAGCGCATCGAGCATCAACGGCTCCGAGGCTTGCACCTTGAGCCCGGCGTCGAACGCGACGAACGTCGGCACCGCCGCGCTGCCCTCGCAGCCGTCATCGGCCCCGCACGCCGGCGCCAGCGTGAGCGCCGCGACCCCGCCAGCGTGCGCTGCCAGCTCCGGCGCGCCGCCGTCGGCACGGCCGTAAAGCAAGCGCGCCTGCGGGCCGCTGGCGCGACCGGCGGCGTTCAACGCCGAGATCTGAAAGAACCGCGCGCCTTCGGGCCGGTCTGCCAAGCTTTCCCAAACCAAGAAAGCCGGTGCGCTGGGCGAAGCGCCGGGCACCAGCGCGATCACCGCCTGCTCGCCGAGCGCCACCACCGCAGCGCCCGCCGGCGAGCGAACCACGCCGTGCGCATCGACCACGGCGGTTACGGCGCGCGGCTCGAGTTGGTCGTGATCGGACCAAGCGACCACGAACGCATCCGGACCCGCCACCAAATCGAGATCGAGCCCTGCCCGACCGCCGAGCTCGATGCTTTTTTCGGACTTCGCGCTCGCGCTCAACAAATCCAAAGTCACGCTGCCGGTCGTGCAGCCGTTCGGCCCCGGCTTCACCGTTGCGACGGCAGCGCGCCCCGCGACGGCGGCCACCTGCCACACGCAAGCCTTGCTCGCGATCACGACCGGCTGCACCGGTTTGCCATCGGCCACCACCGGCAAACCGTAGACACTGGCCGGCTCGCCGGGCTTGGCGGTGCTGGGTTGCTCCGCCCAAACCAGCAGCGGCTGATCACCTGCGACGACGAAGCCGACCCACAGCACGCGCGCATTGCGCTCCGCCACTGCGCTCGGTCCCCACACCGCGACGCCCGACGCGCTGAGCGCCGTCACGTCGATGCTCGTGCGCTGTTCGACGCGGCGGGTCGTTACGACCGCAAACCGCGGTTGGCCAACGGCTTTGGCCGAAGCCGACGCAAAGCCACGCACCAGCACCAAATCGAGCTCGCGCGCCAGATTGCCGACCAACGCCGGCTTGGCTGGCATGCCCTTGGCGTCGATCACCGCCGCGAACAGGTTGCGGCCGGTGGCGGTAGCTTCTGCCCACGCCGCTAGCGAAGCGTCGCCGTCGTGACCGACGTACGGGCCAATCACGTCGCTCACCTCGGCAAAGCGGTGCGCGGTCATCGGGGCAGGGCCGGGCGCAGCTTTTCGCGCTGCGTGCTGGCTTTGGTTCGGATGGTTGGTCCGCGGCAGACCCGGGCCGGGCGCGCCGCTGCAAGCCAGCGCGAGAGAAACGGCGGTCAAACCCGTGGGCAAAAACGTCGAGCAGCGCGACACCGCGGCAGCCTACCACTTTCTGCACGCCGGCCACCGTCGCGCCTACCGCCCCGCTGCGATGTTGTAGGCTCTCATCATTGCTCTCATGTCAGCTGTTGACCACGCCCGCCGATCCTGGCTTCTGGCTTCACTGCGCCTTCGGCGCTCCCTCGCCTGCGGCTCGGGCCGTAGGCCTCCGTGGACTCCGTCCAGCACGCTGGACTCCGTCCACTCCGGCTCGTTTTCGCTGCGGTCCGGTGCTCACGTAGCCACCTACGCTCAAGGAGAGGCGAGCGGCGAGGCCGTCGCTTGGTCCTCGCGAACGCCTCGCCAGAAACCAGGCTTGGCGGGCGGGCGGTTGCTAGTTCAGACCAACGGTCAGTGTAGGCTGCCGGCGTGAGTCTGGCAGAGCGGCTTGGTTTGGCGATCTTTGCGCTGACCGTCGGCGTGCTGCTGGCGTTGGGACTCGGGGTGCGCGAAGCCTGGCGCATCGCCGAAGAGCGCAGCTTCGAAGCTGCCTTTTCGCAAGCGCTGGTGCCGCTGCGCGACCAATTGGCGAGTGAGATCTCGCAGTTGCCAGAGCTGGTCGGCCCGCTTTGCGAAGACGACCCGCTCGTAGACAGCGCGCTGGTCGGGCTGGTGTCTGACGATTTGGCAGCGCGGCGGCTGCCGATCAGCCTGCGCGTGCCCAAATTGGCAAAGGCTTTCTCGCTCGACCAGCTGGTGGTGCTCACGTCGTCGGGCGAGATCCTGGGCTCCACCACGCCCGGTCACGTCGGCCAGCGCGACGCCGAGCTCGCGGCGCGCGTGCTGAAGGCACCGAACAGCGCGCGGTTGCAAGGCGCGGGCAAAGAGCTTGCCGTCGACGCCGCCTGCGTCAAGAAGGACGCGCAGCATCCCAAGCTTTGGATCGGCGTTTACGCGGCTCGCAACCTCGATGCGCTGCTGTCGCGGATCGGCCAGAGCTCCGGCGTGGAGCTGAGTCTGGAGCTGCCGGTCGCCTTCACCGATCGCCTGCAGCGCACGCTTCAGCTGCCGGAGCTGAGCGGCATCTCGATCACCGCCACACGCTCGCGCCGCGCGTTGCTGTCGACGGTCGAGCAGCTCGATTTGACGGTGTTGTTGATCGGCAGCGCGACGCTGGCGTCGGCGCTGTTGATCACGGTGCTGTTGTCGCGCGGCCTGGCCCGGCCCGTGCGAGCGCTGGCCGAGCAGGCGCAACGCGTGATTCACGGCGACCCCAATCCGGTGGTGGCGACCGGCGCCCGCGAGCTGGTCGAAGCCGCCGAAGCCTTCAACCGCGCGATCGCCGATCTGGTAGCGCTCCGCAAGCGCCTGGCGGTGACCGAACGCATCGCCGCCCGCCGGGACATCGCTCGGCGGGTAGCCCACGAAATCAAGAACCCGCTGTTGCCGATTCGAGCGTCGGTCGAGACGCTACGCCGCTTGCGCGCTCGCAATGATCCGGCCTTCGACGACTACTTCGACGAGGCCACGCGCACGGTGCTCGACGAGGTCGCGCGGATCACGAACATCGTCGGTGAGTTCACGCGCTTTGCGCGGCTGCCCGCGCCACAGCCGGCGCCGTTCAACGCCGAAGAAGCGATCCGCTCGGTGGTGGCGCTGCACGCCGCCGCCGGCGCGCCGATCGACTTCGAGGCCGAGCCGTGCCCAGAGTTGAACGCCGACCGTGACCAGGTCGTGCAAATCGTGACCAACCTGGTGCAGAACGCGCAGCAAGCGCTGGCGGGTCGCGCCGACGGCCGGGTGCGAGTGCGGATCGCGCGCGAGCAAGACAAGCTAGTGCTCAGCGTGACCGACAACGGCCCGGGCATCGCGCCCGAGATGCGCGGTCGCTTGTTCGAGCCCTACGCCACGACCAAGGCCGAAGGCACCGGGCTCGGGCTGGCCATCGTCCAGCGAATCGTGGTCGAGCACGGCGGCGAGATCAGCGCCGGCGACGGCCAAGGGCTAAACGGGGCCGACGGCGGTGCTTCGTTCGTCGTGAAATTACCGCTGTCCGGCCCAACGCTCTTGCCCGAGCCGCCGCGGGACAGCACAGCCGAGGCTCCGTCCTAGGGGGCGGCACGCGCCGCCCCCCTCAGCCCAATCAAACTGGGAAGTGAATTCGGCTGAGCCTCCCCCCACGCGGCGACGCTGTGCGCGCCGTTTCGCCCATTTCGTTGCCCCAGCAAACCCTTTTCTCTTTGGCGGCCGGTCCCCCAGCGCTTATTGAAAGGCAAGTTCCAAAGGCGGCGGCGACAAGCGAAAAAAACTGTGCTTTCGTCATGTGCTCAGGGCTTCTGCAAGCTCAGAGTAGAGCCGTATGAATCGCGTGTCCCAACGTCAACTCATCGCCATGGCGGTCCTCGTCGTCGGCGCCGTTCTTGTGGTCGGCTTCCTCGGCGTCGAGCAGAAGACGATGCTGGCGCTGGGCGTGTACGCGCTGCTGGCCGGTTACCTGCTAGTCAGCGCTGGCGGCGACGGCGGCTCGACCGAGCTGGTCGAGGCGATCGCCAGCTCGGTGCGGCGGATGGTCGACGGCCGCAAGCCCGAGCCGCCGCGCGACGCCAGTCCGGCCATCCTGCGCTTGTACGACGAGCTCAACGAGGCGCACGAGGCGTTCGCTGAAGTGCGCGAAGGCGGCGTCAACCGCCAGGAGCTGTCGGAGGCCGCCGGCAACCTCGGCAGCGCGCTGCGCATGCTGACCGACGGCGTCGCCCAGCAGCTCAACGCCAGCGACGAGACCGCTCGTTACATCAAAGAGATGACCAGCTCGCAGCGCGAGATCGCCGAGCACGTCGAGGTTCTGGCCACCTCCGCCGAAGAGTCGAGCTCCTCGGTCATCCAAATGACCGCGACCAACGAGCAGGTCGCCGGCAACATCGTCGATTTGGCGACCAGCGTTCGCGAGACGGTCGCCTCGATCGAAGAGATGGCGTACTCGATCAAAGAAGTCGCCAAAAACGTCGACGCGCTTTCGCTGACGGCCGAAGAGACCAGCTCGAGCATGAACGAGATGGACGTCTCGATTGACCAAGTGCAATCGAACGCCAACGAGACCGCGCGCTTGTCGGAAGAAGTCGCGCAAGACGCCGAGCGCGGCGCCGAAGCCATCCTCAAGACGATCGGCGAAATTTACCGCATCAAAGAGAGCAGCCAGGAAGCCGTGGCCGTGATCTCGAACCTGGGTTCGCGGATCGACGCGATCGGTCAAATCTTGAACGTGATCGACGACGTGGCCGAGCAGACCAACCTGCTGGCGCTGAACGCCGCGATCATCGCCGCGCAGGCCGGTGAGCATGGCAAAGGCTTCGCGGTCGTGGCCGACGAAATCAAAGACTTGGCCGAGCGCGCCGGCGCCAGCACCAAGGAAATTGCCGATCTGATCAAGACGATTCAGAGCGAATCCAAGAACGCGATCTTGGCGGTGGAGCGCGGCGCTCAAAACGTCGACCGCGGCGTGGAGGTTTCGAACGAAGCCGAGCGCGCGCTGAAGAAGATTCTCGAAAGCTCGCAAAAGAGCACGAACATGGTGCGCGCGATCGCTCGCGCCACCGTCGAGCAGGCCAAGGGCAGCAAGCAAGTCACCGACGCCATCGGCCG
>FSUE01000515.1_pt1 | contig 18611 bp, 17 predicted proteins | sample 1637031 | NCBI WGS metagenome assembly FSUE01 (sample SAMEA3914819, study PRJEB12502) | metagenome | biome: forest; material: soil | place: Canada | collected 2010-06-26 | depth 0.3 m | reverse complement strand
TCTTGCAGCTGCTTGTCGAGCTCGGACAGTTGCTGTTTGCCGCGTTCACCGCGCTGTTTGTCGCGGCCCAACCGCTCCAGCTTGCGCTTGTTTTCGGCCAGCTTTTGCTCGGTTTTGGCCGAAGCGTCGCCTTGTTGTTTCTTTTTGAGCAGGCTCTGCTGCTCTTCTTCGAGCTCTTTGCGGCGTTGCTCGATGCCGGCCATGTGCTCGCTCGAAGCCGCGCCGGCTTTTTGCAAGGCGCTGCGCAACTTGTCGAGCTCGGCCTTACTGGGCGGTTTCTTCTTCTGCTTCAGCCGCTCGGCCAGCTCACGCAAGGCCTGCTCCGCGTCGGCCAGACGCTTCTCGGACAGCGCCTGCGCGGCCGGCTTGGTCAGGCCGCTCTTCTCGAGCTCGCGTGCCAGCTCTTTCAGGCCGTCGTCCATCGCTTCGCGCTCGAGCTCACTCGACTCGGCCAGCTCACGCTCGAGCGTGCCGAGCCGCTCGAACACCTCGCGCCGATCCATGCGATGCGCCGCGATGTCTTCGACCAGCTGGTTGAAGCGACGCGCGGCCGCCGACACTTGCGGATCATCGGCGGATTTCGCCAGCTCTTGGCCGATTTCGCGGAACAGCTCGACGTCATCGGCGCTGAGCAGCATCGGCTGCACCTTGACGACCGCCGGCGGCACGAGCCGCAGCTGTCGCACCTCCAGCGCCGAAAGGCCGACCAAACCCAACACCAACAACGCGCTCACGCCAAGCTCGCGTGGAACGGCGATGCGCGCGGCGCGCTGTGGCTCGAGCTTCGTCGCGCGCTCGGCGGCGTCGGCGATCGCCGCTTGCATCAATGGCGTGCGCTCGGCGGCGGGCAAGCGCGAGAACGCCAGCGCGTTGCTGATGCGATCTTCGAGCCCGTGATGTCGATCTAGGGTTAGCGCGCCTTCGAAGGGAGCGCGGCGTGCCCAAGCCGCGCGCACCGCCGCCGCAACCACGAACGCCGCGGGTACGAGCGCACCCCACAACCACGGCCGCGCCTGCACCGCAGCCAGCGGCAACGCTTTTGCCACACCCAGCGCCAGCGCGACGTACCCGAGCGGCAGCGGCAGCCAGGCCGAGCCAGCCGTCAGAGCCCGCCGCAACTTGAGCCTGCGGCCGGTTTTGCTGGCAGCGCGCTCGAGCCGCTGCAGGCCGTCGCGGGCCGTCGTGGGGTTCGCTTGGCTCATGGGTTCCGGCGTTGCATGATCCCTAGACGAACGAGCAAGCGGGAAGCTTTGGTAAGGCCTCCGATTTGCGGTTTGTCACATCAGTAAAGCATCTCGCGCGGCTCGGCGCATGCACAACGAACGAGGTGACGCGACTCTTCCCAGCGGCCTATTTTCGGCTCCAGTCCACGAACGCAATGCCGAGCGAAAGGCTGCCGCTGATGTCACTGACGACCAACGTGTCACTCGAATGCAAGGCCAGCTGGATTGGGCGCATGCGAATGTCGGTACCAAACCACCAGCCGACGAGCCCGGAGCTGTGCCCGACGCGCAGCCCCAAGGTGGCAACCGGCACGACCGCGGCTTGTCCTGAATTGCCTGACGGGTACGCCACCATCCACTCGGCACCGAAGCGCAGCACCGCGCCGAACCACGCGTCCGGATTGAACGGCGCGCCGTAGCCAAAGCTCGCTTCGAAATCCATCATCGCCACTTGGCGCTTGGCGAACGTGAACCGAAACGCCTCGCGCCCGCCGAGCAAGACCGGCCCCACGCTGGTACCAAAGTCGAACGCAGGACCCGTCGCGATGCCGATTTGATCCGAAACCAATTCGCTCTCGACGGCGGCCGAGATCCCGCCGCCGCGGGCGTCGACCGCGCGAATCGCCTTGCGATCGGCGGGCTGCACGGTCGACGGCAGCTCCGGCGCCGAGCCACCACCACGCTCGAGCAAGGGCTGGCCGGCCGCGACCGCCGAGTCCTCAGCGGCCTTGGCGTTGGCGTCCGGATCGTGGAGCTCGGCCTCGACGATGTCGACCACCTCGTCGGCGATCGGCGCGCGACCCAGGATGTTGAAACGCTTGCCGTTCCATTCGACCCACGCCCCGGCGTCGGTGCAAACCACGGCCGGCAGCGGCGGCGCGCTAGCTTCGCTTTTGAGGAGCAACAACACGCGCGCGTCGAGCTCCTCGTAAGCGGAGCTGGAAAGCCTGGGGCAGCGATTCTCGACGTGTAGATCCCCGGCCCAGCACGGCGTGCTCCAAAACCCGAGCGCGCCGACGCAAAGCGCGCAAACCAGCGCATTGTTTGGCGTTTTCCGCGGAACCCTCGCGCCGTCCTCCACGCCCGGCAGTCTGCCAGAAACGGGCTTGCCGCCCCGAACAAAAAGCGAGGCGAAACCGCTCAGGTTGCGTGGGTCGGACGACTAACGTAACAAGTAGAAGGCTCGTCGAGCGGCTCCCACAAGTCGCGCAACCCGGGGATGGATCAGTCATTCGTCAACACCGCCCTCGAGCTGACCTCCCCCGGTCGGCCGCTGGAGGACACGCTCGTCCGCGAAAGTCCGGATCAGCTACTGGCGTTGCTGTACCGGCAGATGCGCGCGCTGGCCGGGCCGCGACAAGACCTCGACGACCTGGTGCAAGCCGCCGCCGAGCGCGCGCTGAAGGCGCTCGAACGCTTCGAAGGGCGCTCGTCGGTTGCGACGTTCACGTATGGCATCGTCTACCGCACGCTGATCGATCAGCAGCGCTGGTACCGGCGCTTCCAACGCCGCTTCAGTCTCGACGCGCGTGAAGAGCCGGAGGAGCTGACGTTTCCGCGTTCTTCTGAAACCGATTTACGCGAGCTCGAACGCGCGCGACGGCTTTATGCGGCGCTCGACGAGCTACCCAACGAGAAGCGCGCGACATTGATCCTGCATGACCTCGAGGGCCTGGACGTGGCCGCCGTGGCGGCGATTTCGGGCGCCAACGAGCGCACCGTGCGCTCGCGGCTGCGCGACGCGCACAAGAAGCTCGCCGAAATCTTGCGCAAAGATCCGCTGTTCGATCCCGAGGTGCCGGCATGAACCCGGCAGATCTGGCCAGGCTCGAGCTCGCGAAGCGCGCGTACAAAGCGGCGCAACCGAGCGAGAGCGAAATTCAGACCGGGGTCCGACGCGCGCGGCTTTCGCTCGCTCGGCCGAGGCCACGTCGTGCGTGGTTCAGCAAAGGTCTGGTGTTCGTCGCGCTCGCGATCGGCAGCTTGGCGTACGCCAAGCCGCACGCACTGGGCGAGCTGGTCGAAAACGTGCTGCCGCAGACCGACGCGAACGGCAAAAAGGTCCGCGTGGGTGCCGCCGCGTTCAGCTTGCCGCCGGAAACGCCGAACCGCGTCAGCGACGCAACGGTCGCGGGTGCGAACGACGCACTTGGCGCGAACGCAGCCAACCCGGCAAGCTCAGGTAGCGCGAACGACCCACACGCCACCGCGGCAGTCGTGTCGGCGCCCGACAGCGCCGCGGCCACCCCGACGACCGCCAGCAAGAGCTCGAAACGGCCGCGGCGCCCGACAGCCGCGGCCGCGGCACCGACCGAAGCGCCGGCACCCGACACCGCGGCAGCCGTCTCGGATTGGGGCCGCGTCGGCCAAGCGCTGGCGCGCGGTGACGAGACCCAGGCGCTGGCAACCCTGGGCGAGCTGTCCGAAAACGCCGACCAGCGCACGCGCGACAAAGCCGACGTCGGCCGCGCGCAGCTGCTGATGGCGCACGGTGATCGCGACAATGCCTGCGCGCTGGCACGCGCGTTGACGAATCGGCGCGCCGGCAGCCGCATCGAACGTCAAGCCCAGGCGCTCTTGAAGAGCTGCACGCGCTGAGAGAGTTGGCAGTTGGCAGTTGGCAGTTGCTGCCGCGCGCGACCGACAGCGTCGCGCGGAGGCCCGGGTAGACTTGGCGCCGCCCGGAACTCCTAACTGCCAACTCCCAACTGCTAACTGGTAGGCTTTGAACAGCGCTGAATCGAGATTGCCAGCCGCGTGCTTGGCGTCACCCACTTGGTCCTTGGCGACGCCGAACGCGTCCAGCAAGAACAGTCGTTGATATACGCTCATCTACGGTGGCGGCGGGAGCGGAAGCGTGGCCGCGACCGGCGCCGGTTGCCGCGCAGCGCGCGGCACATCTCCGTCCTCGACTGCGCGAGTAAATAAGATCCCCCCCCACCCTGCCTTGACCGGTTCCACGCTACCTGGAGAGTTAGTCGTCCCTCCCCGGCAGGCTGAGCGGTGGTCAGCTCACTTTTATTGAGCGAGGTTCCAACCGCAGCCCACGTTGACCTGCATCGGGAGCGGGCAACTCGCTCCCGGCGCAAACGCGCCCACCACCCGCGAATCCACGAAGCACGAGCATGCCCGACGCCCCTGCGAATCCGACGCGCACACCCAGCTGTAGGCGTGCCCGTCCGAACAGCCGTCGCGGCCTTCTTCACAAAGCACCTGGGAAGAAGAGCCGTCCGGCTGCCCGCCGCCCGCGCCGTAGGAGTCGCTACAAGTCACCGGCGGGCTCGTTGAAGCGGAGCCGCCTGTGGACGTGCCCGCGGTCGGGATGTTGCCGGTACCCCCGGAGCCGGAGCCGACCGTACCGCCGACTCCCGGACCGTCGTCGGCCGGGGCGGCGCCGGCGCTCGCGTAGGTGGGGCCGTTCACCGTCGGCGTCGCCGAATCGGTAGGTTGGTTCGGATCGGGACATGCTGCGCGCTCCGCATCCGTGATCGGACACGGGTCGTTGCCGCCCAGGTCATCGCAGGTCGCGCGATCGATGCAACTCTTCACGCGCTCACCGATCACCGCACACGCTTCGCCGGCATTCGTGTAGGGCGCCATCCACGCTTGGCACTGCGACGGGCAGTTGGCGTCGACCCCCAGACAGTCACAAACATCGCCGCTGCAATTGCACGGCTTTTGGTTGGAGCAATCCAGGAACCGACTGCACGTGCTCTGGCACCAAGACGGCACCGAAGCCGCCAGCTGTTCGGCTTTCGACTTCTCTTCCCCCGCAACCACGTTTTGCCCCGAACAACCCAAGAACGCCGGCAACAGCAAACCGAATAAGTAGCGACGCATCTTCACCCTCCGTGGCCAGCTTGCGCGGCCTGCGAATGTCCCTCTGCTGTACGTCCCGCGTCGCGGGCGACACCTTCACGAAAAACGCTCACGGCTCGAGGCCTCCGAAAAGTTGATGCAAGCGCTCGGCGTACAGCCCGCCCGACGCCCCGCCCAAGAGCCCGCGGGCGAGCGAGCGAGCCTCCGCGTCGCGACCGAGCCGGTGCAGGGCTTCGATTTGAATCAGCGTGCGCTCCGAAGCCAACTGACCGCGCGGAAAGCGCGTTGCGTGCTCGGCGGCAAGCGCCAATGCGGCTGCCGGCGCCACGCGCATTTGGCGACGCGCCGGCTCGAGCAACGCCGCCTCGGCTGACAGCGAGCCCGCACCCGACGCCGCCGGCGAGGCCGACAAAACCGACAACGACGGCGTCGGATTCAACTTCGACTGCGGCTCGGCCGCCGGCGCTGGCGGCTCGTCGGTCAGGGTTGCAGCGACCGCGGCCGCTGGCCGCTGCACAGGCCTACCCGACGGCGCTGGCTGGACTGCGGCCGGCGGCTGCGACGCCCGCGGCGACAGCTCGAGCACGCCGGTCGACACCGCGACGGCTCCGGTGCCGAGCACGACCCCGAGCGCCGCCGCAGCCGATTTCACGAACAGCCAGCCGGCTGCCACCACCGGCATGGCCGACGCGCGCGCCACCTTGGCGCCCAACCGGCGCCGCGTCAGCGGGTCGAGCGAGCGCGCCCTGGGCGTGCCGCGCAACACCTCGCGCAGCGTTTCGTCAGCGTCCGGATCGTCGATCCAGCGTTGCGGAGCATTCATGGCGTGTCCTCCCACTTCCCGGCGCGGCGCAAGCGCGCCGCAGTCGCTGCAACTTGTTTGCGCGCCAAATGCAGGCGCGAATAAACGGTACCGACCGGTACCGCGGTCAGCTCGGCGATCTCCTCGCACGACACGCCTTCAATCTCGAACAGCAGGAAGGTGGCGCGGCGCTCTGGAGTCAGCTTGTCGAGCAACCGCTCCAGGCGCAGCCGGGCTTGCTCGCTGGCGTAGCGAGCTTCGGGCGTGTGCGGGTCGATGCGCTCCGGTGGCTCGGCTTGCGACAGCTCGAAGCGAAAATAGGCGCGACGCCGGTGACGAAGCACCAAGTTCAAGCAAATGCCGAATAGCCACGTGGTCAGCTTGCTGCGGCCGTCGAAGCTGGACAGCCGCCGATGCACCGTGACGAACACCTCTTGCCCGAGATCTTCGAGGTCGGCGTTGCGGACGCCCAGGTGCTGCAAGGTCCGCCACACGAAGTCCGCGTGCAGCTCGTAGACGTCGTCCGCCCCGAGCGCTCGCGCGTCGTCCGCGTCCAGCGCACGCAACATTACGGAACCACTCGCAGCAAACTCCACAGCCGGTAAGTCCCCGGGTGTGGCCGGCACCTTCATGGAAACAACGCCCCAACCCCCAAGAAGGCTAGTCCCGCCAGCGCCGGCTCACTCCAAACCGGTTCGGTTTGGCGGCGGACCAGGAACTGTTGGCGGAGCAGCGGCGCCAACAACGCACCGCCCAGCTCCACGAAACTTCCATCAGTTACCGCCACTTGAAGATTGCCGCCCAGCTCGGCCGCCACGAACCAGTAGTCACCGGGTGAAGTCACGGGCGCTGGTTTTCGCACCGCCAGGTGGAAGGCACCGAGCGTAGGTCCACCCAGCAGCACGAGCCGGACGTGCTTTGACTGGGCGACGTCGAAGGTGACGAGCGCGCTGGCTCGCGTCAGCCCGAAGTCGAGCGCGCCAATTCCAACGCTGGCGGTTTGGGACAGCGCATAGGAGGCCCCGATTGCAAAGCCCCAGCGCGCCCCGGGTCGGGCGGTGAACGACAGCTCGAACCCCGGCGACGTGGCGGCGACCAGCCCGCCGGTGACTTGGGCGCGCGCCGACAGCGTCAGCAGCGGGCGCGGCGGCGGCGCCGACAGGCGCATTTCGCTTTGCGGGGCGGGTAACGCTGCGGGTGCGGTGGGCGGTGCGGCGGGCGGCGCGACCGCTGGGGCCGGCTCCGTGGGCGGCGCGAATGCGGCCGACGCCGGTTTGGCGGCGGGCCCGCGCGCGGCGGCTTCGGGATCGATCACCAGCGCGATCGCCAGGGCTGTCGCATTGACGAGCGCCGAGCAACCCGGTTCGTCGCTTTGCAGCGAACGATGCCCGATCGCCGTGCCCGCGGCGTCACGCACGTACACGTCGCTGCGGTACGTGTTGCCGAAGCGCGTGACCTCGACCTCGAACGAGCGGTCCGCCGCGACGTCGAACACGGCGCGGCCCAAGCGCCGCTCGACCTCCGTCGCCAGCACGCGCCCGGTCGGACACGCCTCGGCGCCTTCAGCGCGCACCCACGACAAGGCGTACGCGGGCGGTCCCGCAGCGGCCGCCGACTGCGCGGCGGTGTGCGTCGCGGCCAGCCCGGCGAACGCCGAGCATGCCAACGCGACCCGACGAACCCGACGCATTCCGCGACCATCCCACGCCAGGCGCGCCGACGAAATCAGGTATTACCGCTTCGGCTGGGCGCGGCAGGTGTCGCGGGTCGACAGCGCGATCGCGGCTGCGCGGCGCGCCTGTGGCGGCGCCTTTTTGCCGGTCAAAGGCGCCAATTGCTGCTGCAAATTGGGCTGAGCCAAGCGTCCGAGCGACATGACGGCGCCAGTCGCGATCAGCTGTGCGTCCGGGCTCGCCATCGGGTCGGCCAGCTTCTTGGCGAACGCGGCCAGCACGTCGGCCGAATCGGCGTCGCACAGCGCGCCGAGCGAGCGTGCCGCTTCGGCGCGCACCTCCGGCCACTCGTCGGCGTCGACTAGCCGCTCGCGCACGCGCTCGCCCACGCCTTGAGCGCGGCGTTGGCCCAGCGCCCGGATGCTGCGCGCGCGCACCAGCGGCGAATCGTCGCTCAGGGCTTTGGCCAGCGGCCGGTCGAGCGCCAAGCCCGCCGGATGGTGCGCGAGCGCGTCTGCCGCCGACGCGCGCACCAGCGGCCATTGATCCTGCTCGAGCCGTTGCGTCAGCGCTGCGCTAGCGAACGGCGCATCCGCCGTGCTGAGCGCGTGGACGGAGGCTTCACGGACCCGCACGTCTTTGTCGGTCAGCGCTTGCAACAGCTCGGTTTGGAAATGCTTCGGGTCGCGCACCAGCCCGAGCGCGGCGGCGCGCACGTGCGGATCGGGATCGCTCGCCAAGCTCTTGCGGAAGGCCGTGTCGGCTTCGGGACTGATGCGGCTCAGCACCGACATCGGTCCAAGCAGCAAGTAGCGCGTGCGAAACGCCGGGGCACCTGCCACCAGCCGCGCCAGCGCTTGCGCGGCTTCGGGCTCGTAGACAGGCGCCAAATCACCCAGCGCGCGCAACAGATCGAGCAGCGCCACGGGCGGCGTAGCGGGATCGGCCAGCGCCGCGCGCACGGTCTTGTTGGCCGCGCCCACGCGCGCTGCTTGTGCCAACGCCGTACGCAGCAGCCGTCGCCGCCCGGCCGTCTTCTCGTCCATCAGCGGCAGGAACGCCGTGACCGCCCGCGACGGATCGGTGAGCGTGAGCTCGGCGACCAACAACGGCATCAGCCGCTTGTCGGTCTTGTCGGTCTTGGCCAACGCTTGCGCCAACGCTTCGCCGCCAGCGGTGCCGCAACGCGAAAGCCGACCTTGTGCGTGGCGCACCTGCGCGTCGATCTTCCCGGTCAGAGCCGCGACGTAAACCGGTGCGCTGAGCTCACACGGCGCCTGGTCCAAAACATCCAACGCCACGCGCTTGCCGCCCTCATCGAGCCCGTCGAACGCTTGCGCGATCGCGGCGAAGGCCGGCGCACCACCGGCGACGAGCAGGGCCTTGGCCGCTTCAGCGCGCTGTCCGCCGCCGGCCAGCCTGGCCACCAACGCCGGCAACTCGGTTTCGGACAGCTCACTCATCACCGACAACTCGGCCACGCTGACTTTGGCGGCGCGGCTGGCGTCGAACGAGCTGTCGAGCACCAGCGCAAGGCAGCTGCCTTGCAACGGCGGGTCGAACGCGACGCTGTAGCGCGCGCCCGGGTTCTTCCAGCCATCTTCGGGCAGCGTGACTTCGACCACGTCGCGCGCTCCGGCGATGAAGAAGCGCTCGGGCGCCGCGCCATCGGCCAGCGCCGCGACCTTCGGCCGAATCGTCAGCTCCAGGCCAGAGATCGGCAGCTCGGGCGGCGCATGCATCACCACGAACTCGCCCTTGCCGTCGCCGCCGACGTTCTCGGACCACGTTGTCTCCGGATTTCCGTCGGTCAGCGCTTGCGGCGCGCCGAGCGCGCTGGACGCTGCCAGCGCCGACAATACCGAGCGCGCGGCGTGGCTCGGTGCGTCGTCGGGCAAGCGCTTGGCGGTGATTTGGCGCGCGCCATTGCGCTCGGTGATGCTCAGGCGCTGCACCTTGGCCGCGTGCAGCTGCAGCGTTTGCGGATTCAGCAGCTGCGGCGCCAAGATCGTCGGGCGCCCGCACAGCGACACGCCTTCGTTTTGCTCGCCAACCAAGACGCGGCGCGTGCCGTCGGCGTCGGGCTCGGAGACTTGCACCAGCGGCCCCGAGCGCGTGCCGTCTTCGCCCTTCAGCAAACCGACCAAGCCGGCGAACAGCACGTGCGGCGCACCGGCGGCAAGCGGCGCCGCCACGACGGCCTGAAAGGTGTGCGCGCCGTCGGTCACCGCCACGACGATCGCGCGCCGCCCAGCGCCGAGCGCGACGAGCTCGGCGCGCGCCGATTTGCCGCGCAGCTCCGGCGGCACGCCGAGCGAGACCGCGCCTGCGCTGCACGGCGCGCTCGCGCACGCCGCCGCCACGAGATCGCCTTTGGCGTCGAACACGCTCAGCGCCTGTTGCCCGCCGCCGGCAGGCGCGTGCGCCGGCAGGCCCGATCCTGGCGCCGCCAGAGCAACGCCGGGCGCGCCGCAAAGCGCCCCCAAAACCAGGACCGAAATCAGCGCCGCGGATCGCGAAAAACCAGCCACCGGCGCAGTCTAGCCAATCCCGCGCAGCGTGCCGCTAGACCTGACCATTGGGCCACACCTTCCGCTGCCCGCCCGCCAAGCCCGGCTTCTGGCGAGGCTTTCGCGAGGACAGGAGCGGAGCGTACGTGGGTACGTGAGCACCGGACCGGAGCGAAAACGAAGCCAGAAGCCGGGATCGGCGGGCGGGCCTAACACATGAGATGTGACTCGGGCTCAGCGCTAGCCATCTGGCAAACCCGCGCGAAGTAGTGGTAGGAGAGCGACTCGATGAAGCAGCAAGAGCCGTACAGTTTGGTCACGGGCGCGAATGGCTTTTTGGGCGCCACGCTGGTGCGCAAGCTGCTGGAGCGCGGTGAGCGCGTGAAAGCCTTCGTGCGCCCGGAAACCGACTTGAGCTCGCTGCAAGGCTTGCCGCAGGACCGCATGCTGCTGTCGGTCGGCAACATCATGGCCGAGGGCAGCTTCTACCGCGCGCTGACCAACGTGAATCGCGTCTACCACTGCGCCGCAAACTTCAAGCTGTGGGACAAGAATCCGCAGACCATCGTCGGCCCCGCCGAGATCGGCACGCAGCACGTACTGCGCGCCGCCAAGGCCCGTGGCGTCGAAAAGATCGTGGTCACCAGCAGCGTGGCAGTGCTCGGCACGACTCAAGAAGGAGAGATGGACGAGTCGCACGAGCTGAACCTGAACGACCCGGAAGCGTACGTGCTGGCCAAAATCAAAGCCGCCGCGGTCGCTGCCGAGGCCGTCGCAGCGGGCGCGCCGGTCGTCAGCGTGTTGCCGGGCACCCTGGCCGGCCCCGGTGATCGCAAGCCAACGCCCAACGGGCAGACGCTGCTGCGCTACCTGAAGCATTCGCCGTCGCTGCGCTTCCCGGTCGTGCCCGGCGGTCTCAACATCGTCGACGTCGAAGACGTGGCGCTCGGCCACATCTTGGCGATGGAAAAGGGCGTCGTGGGCGAGCACTACATTCTGGGCGGCGACAATCTGACCTTCACGCAGATCTTCGAGACCCTGGCCGACATCACCGGCTTGGCCGAGCCCGGCAAGCCGAGCAGCCCGGGCATGGCGCGCTTGGTCGGCTCACTTTGGGAGTTTTGGGCCGGCTTGCGCGGCGGCGAGCCGCTGATCACGTCGCGCATCGCGCGCGACTACGTGGGCGCCAACGTTTGGGTGTCGAGCGAGAAGGCCGAAACCAAGCTCGGCTACACGCATCGCAGCGCGCGCGAAGCGCTGGCGCGCTCGGTGCGTTGGTTCTTGGACAACGGCTACGTCTCCGAGCAGGCGGCCAGCCGCGTCCGCTTGGAGCTGCGGCCGGTTTGAGCGAACGCTCGCCCGGCGTGTGGTCGGGACCGTTGGCGTGTGGGTTACTCTGTTCAGTACCCGCCGCCTTGCCGGCGCTGTTGCGTGTCTGGCCGGGCGGCGCCGGACCTGCGGCGGCCGCGGCGTTGGTTGGAGCGGTGTCGTTGGTGGTCGTTCCGCTCGGGCTGTGGTTAAGACGCGCAGTAGAGGCAGGCCTACCCCGGGCTGATCTGGCGTTGCTGGCTGGGACGGGTTTGTCGGCCCTACCCCTTGCGCTTTTCGGCGGCGTGCTCAAATCGACCACTCACCATCGTCCTTTGGGCGGCGCCACCTTCGCGGTGGCGGCGTCGTGCGTGCTCGCGCTGTGCATCGGGCTGGCTTTCCGGGTTTTAAGGGGAGCGGGCCACGGCGCCGTGAAATCCACGTGGCAAAACCTTTTCACCCTTGGCTGTGGATTGTCGCTGGCTTGCGCGCTGCTGCTCGGCTCCGTGAAGGGAGCTCGTCCCAGCCTGCTGGATTTTCTCGCGCTGCTCGGCGCCGCCTCGGTGGCCGGCACCCTGAAACCGCCCAGTTGGCTCTTGCGCTTGCGGCTTTGGGCAGTGGTAACGGCGTGGGCGGCCCTGTTGGTGTGCGCGGCGCTGGCGCTCAGAAACGCGGAGCTGGTGAGGTCATTGACTACCCAGGCGCCGGTTTCGTTCGCAGCGCTGTCTTGGCTTGGCGGCGGCTCCTAGCGGCATCATATTGGGTCAGGATGCGCCTCTCCGGTCTGCTCCTGGTCTGGCTCGCGGCGCTGTGGCCGCAGGCGGCTTGGTCAGCGCCGGCAAGTGCCGGTGACGACGCGGGCGTTCGCACCGGCACCACCGAAATGCGCGACGCCGACGCGGCCGGCATGACCGAGAGCCGGCATGAAGCTCCTGCGGACGCGCCGCGCAGTCACGGCGGCACGTTGCGGCTACCTGGTGTGCCTGCCGGCTTCAACACGTACGACGGCGGTTGGATCAAGTTCGTCTACCATCCGTCGATTCGCGAACGCGTCCAGCCGCTGATCGCCGACGCCGCGGCCACCCGCACTGCGCTCACCGAATGGGTGGGGCAACCGGTGCTGTCGGAGGTGCGCGTGGTCGTCGCGCGCACGCCGGGTGAAATGGCCACGCTGGCACCGCCCAACTCACCCTTCCCCGACTACGCCGCCGGCGTGGCTTATCCGGAAATCGGCCTGGTGTTGTTGACGGTCAAGCCCGTGCACCCCAACTCGCAGCAAGATTTGCACGAAGTCTTCCGGCACGAGCTGGCACACGTCGCGCTCGAAGACGCCGTGAACGGCCGGCCGATCCCGCGCTGGTTCAACGAAGGCTTCGCCGTCATGGCGTCGGGTGAAACGTCATACGTGCGGCTGCAAACGCTGTGGACGGCCACACTGTCCGACAACCTGCTCACGCTCGGTCAGCTCGAACGCAGCTTTCCCGCCAACGAAAACGAAGCCGACGTCGCCTACGCCGAAGCCGCCGACGTGGTGCGGTTCCTGGTCCGCCGCGAAGATCAGCATCGCTTTCGCGGCCTGGTGTCGCGGCTGCGCGACGGCGAAACCATGGACAGCGCGCTGTTGAATTCGTACGGCGAAGAAACGGCAACGCTCGAGAGCGAGTGGCGTGACGACGTCGCCAAGCGCTGCACCTTCTGGCCGGTGCTGTTCTCCGGCACGGTGATTTGGGTCGGTACGATGGGCCTGTTCGCGCTCGGTTGGCGCAAGCGCCGCCGCAAAGCCGCGCTCACGCTCGCCCGCTGGGAGCGCGAAGAAGCCGCTGAAGACGAAGCCCGCAAACGCCTGGCCTTCCGCGCCGACGCCGCCCCGCCACCCCCGCGCGTGCACATCGTGCTGTCTCACAACCAACCCGACGACGCCCCGCCCAACATGCCGCCCGCGGCGACGCATCGGCTGCCCGAAATCGAAGTGCCCAAGGTCGAGCACGACGGCACGCTGCACACGTTGCACTAGTTTTTCTTCGTACCTCGGCGGGAGACTAGGAAAGGTAAACGCGATCCGTCGCACCAAGGCGCGAGCAGTCGCCGCTCGACCGCATGCGGGGCTCTCGCTCCCACGCAGCCGCTAACGTCGCGTTACCATAGGGGAGATTACGCGACGCTCCGAGATCGAAGGCGCTCCGTGCCGTAGCCGCTGGCGCTCGCAGTCGTCGCGCGCGAACGCCATGCGCGCAGCCTCGTTCGTCGCGATGTTCTTCGTCGGATCCTTCGCGTTGGCAAACTCGTTACCGATCGCGTGTCCGCCGGGGGTGCTGCCGTCCCTTGGGAGAAGCCGGGCGGGCTGCTTTAGTCGCCGAACGTCACGATTTGCAGGTTGATGAGCGCGGCGACTTCCTCGGGCCGGGAGGCGGCGACGAGCGAGCGGATTTCCCGGAAAGCGACGCGCAAGCGCTCGCGAATGCGTGTGAGGTCCGCCGCCGAGACCGACACGACGTTGTATGCGAAGTAGTCATCCCCACGCGGTGCCGCAAGCCGGTCCGCCGCGACCTTCGACCAGTGGCTCTTGAGCCGGTGCAGCGCCTGTTTTCCGCCCTGGGTATCGACGGCGCCCTGGCTGCGCACAGCGAAGCGGGTGCCCTTCTTCTCGATGACTTGCGCGCCCAGCAAGCGGGCTAGGCAAGCCCGCACCTCAGCCGGCGCGAGGCCCAGGCATCCAGCCAGGTAAGCGTCGCGGTGGCGCGGCTGGCGTCGGTAGCTCGATGTTTCCAGCAACCGGAGGACGGCTTCGCTCCACGGCAGCTCGAAGGCCAGGTGCTTGGCAGCCATCGCGGCACGGTAGCGCGACGCGAGCAGCGGCACTTCGTCGATCGGAACGAGCTCCGCCACCCACTCGGGCAGGCGATGCGTGATGGCGTCGAGCAAGCGAAAGAAATCCGGCAGTCGCGGCTTAGCGCTGCCGTTCAGCCACCGCGCGACGCTGAACCGCGACGCACCCGAGCGCTCGGCGACTTCGGAAAGCGCGGTGCCGCCGCGCAACTCCGACAGCCACGGACCCACGAGCGGCGCGCCCGGTGCGAGCTGGAGCGGAGCGCTGGGTGTGAAACGCGCAAACGCAGCCGGCACATTGCTGCCGAGCAGCGTGGCGGCCCGCAACGTTTCGTGAACGGTGGGAAAGCGCTCGCCGCGCTCCCAGTCGGTGATCGGGTTGCCCCGATAGCCCAGCCGCCGCGCCAGCTGGGCTTGCGAGCGCCGCCCGCGTATCGCCCGGAGAAATTGGCTCGCCTCGCGCTCCATTTACCCAGATTAGCACCCGAAGAAGCGTTGCAGAGGCATAGATTGTGCGAACCTGAGCAAGTTTGGCGTTGCTCGAGACCCCAAGAGCGCGAATCCTGAGCGGTGTGGAGGGTCATTACATGAAACATTTTTGTCGGTAGTTGCAGTCTGCGGCATCTGCGGCTCGTTCGCGGCCGCCTGCTCGACCGATGGCGGCAGCGGCGACTCGGGTAGCGACACCGCGGGGCACACCACGAAGCCGCCGAAGATCGCCGGCGGGCAATCCGACAACGACGGCAGTGGCTCGTACTCCTGCGATCTCACGGATGCGACCGTGAGCGAAACGCCGATCGACACCGTTCCCGAGTACGCCAACTGCTCCCCCGCCGATGCTGTAGCAAGCCTGAGCTGGGCAACGACGGCTATCAAGTTCCAGCAATCGGATCCAGAACACTCCGTCATCTTCGACTGCGGCGGGTTCGGCCGCTACGTTGTCGAGGTGGGGCCGGCCACCAGGGCTCAGCTGCGCAAGGGTTGGTCACCAAGCGATACCTCGGAGGACACACCAGACCAGCCGTGCGTGGCGTTCGTGGTCGAGAGCGCGATTCACGTCGTGTCGCTCGACGGAGGCGAGCCGTTCGAAGCGCAGAAGTTCGACACGGACCACATTTGCTGGGACGCCAGCTTCACCGCAGAACGCGCGGATGGCGCCAAGCTCACAGCGGCGGGGGACATCGCGACCGGGCCAATCTTCGACTTGAGCATCGTATCCGGCACAACGACCGTTGCCTGCGAACGCACCAGGATGGTGCACCCGCCCTGGGCAACGGAACCCGATCCGACCGTACCCGATCCCACGCCAGGCATTGGAGGCGCGGGAGGCGAAGGCGGCGCAACCAACAGCGGCCACGGCGGCGCAGGGCCGGGCGGGCCAGGCGGCGATGGCGGCGCACGTCCCTAGACGGTGCTGGGCACGCCTACCGTGTCTCGTACCTGCAGCGTCTACCCGCAACGGCAACGCATCGCCTGCCCGAGATCGAAGTGCCCAAGGTCGAGACGGAACGTTGCATACGTTGCACTAGCGGTCGCGCCATCAACTTCGTCGATGAGGCTAAGCTGGGGCGATCCGAACGTCACTCGTCCTGGTCGAGGTCGTCGTCGTCGCTCTCGAGGGGCCGCTGCGCGACCTCACGCCACGCGAGCAGTGCGTCGCTGCTCGCACGGAGGGCGCCCAGCCGCAAGGGTACGGGGCCATCTTCGTCCCGCAGCTCGGGGAACGCGCGGAGCAACCGATGCAGATCAAGTCGGTCGGACAAGGCTTTCTCGTGACCGCTGCGTCCCGCAATGGCGATCGCTTTGAGCGCCGCCAGCTCGGCGGGTTCGACGACGCGGACGTTCTCTATCGTGCGAAATGCGGGCAGCTCCGCGACCTGCCGCACGTCGACCAAATGGCGATTTTTAGGCTTGCGCAGCTGATACACACGAAAGCCGCCGTCCCCCACCTCGCGAACTCGGATGGCGATATGGAACTTGTCGGACAACCAGCTACGTAGGTCGCCTGCGAGTCGTGGTGCATGAGTTGAGAGCAAGTCGACATCGGCCGTCATCCGTGGCGGATCGCAGTAGACATTGACGGCGTGCGCCCCAAACACGACGGCGTCCTCGCGGCTCGCCACGAATGACAGGACCTCGTGAAAGATCGTGGCCAACGGCAGCGGTTCCTGCGTCATGAACTCTCTCAGAGTAAGCGGAGCATCGACCAGCGACACGAGGCGAGCGTAGCACGGCAGGTGGCTTGCGGCCGGAAGGCCGCGATCCTCAGTCCGTCGCGACGCCCGAGCAGTCAGGCAAGCAGCGGGCCGACGGCGGGGTACCGGGCGGGAAGCGATCGCCATCGCACGGCTCATCGGGACTGAGGAAGTGATCGCCACACGCCACGACGCCCGACCCGTCGCGCCCCGGCTCCGCACCTGCACGGCCATCCTCGGTCGCGCCACCACAAGCCGACGTGACGCCCAAGGCAACCAAAACCAAGGTACGACCTGTGAACCGCTTGATCATCAGCAGCTCCGAGCTTGCCCCTCCGAGCCGGCAGCGTACAAGCCGGGCCTACGCAAGTTGCATGACCGACACTTGACCGTTCCGATGCCTACACGGGAATGTCTCGGCGGTACCTTCAGAGGGAGTTACTCGACGTGATGCTGCTCGATGCGGCGCATTTCGTCGACCATGCGTTCGAAGATGCGGCGGATGGTGTCGGCGTCGAGCGGAGGTTCGGCGGCTTTGCACAGGCGATCGAGCAGCGCGCGTTCGCGGGCGGGGTCGTAGACCGGGATGCCGCGCTCGCGCTTGTATTCGCCGACCGCCATCACCAGTCGCACGCGGTCGTGCAGCAACTTGAGAATCTGCTGGTCAACCGCGTCGATGCCGCGGCGCAGCTCATCGAGATCGGGCTTGGACGTCACGAGGCGTATCCTACACACAAATGGGTCTGTGACATCACTTCACCACCGTCTTGCAGCCCGCCAAAATCTGCACTTCGAGCACGTTGCCGGCGCTCAGCTGGGCGCAGGCGGCGCCCCGAATTGCGACGTGCCCGTCTGCCGTCCACTCCCAACCTGCTTCGGGGTCGGATTCGACCAGCGTGCCGTCGAAATACACGTTGACGTAGTCAGGGTCGGGCGGCTCGTAGTCGAGCGGGATCTCACAGCTGATGGCCACCGACGCGGCGATCGCGATCAGCGCCTGCTCGAGCGCGTCGGTATCGGCGACCGAATAGTATTCGGGCTGGGTTTGCCGCGCGGTGCCGCCGGCTTCGGCCATCGACGTGAGCAGGGCCTCGTACGGCTCGCTGCCCGGCATGCCGACGACGAACGTGCTGATCCCGGCGTCGGCCAACGCTTGCACGGCATCGAGGGTCGCGCGAGCGTCGACGCACGACAGGTTGGCTTGCGGATTCTGGCTGGTCGGCGCACAGCAATTGAACGACCCCGCGCACGCCTGGCCAGCGGACGACAAGCCTTCGATGTTCGGGCCACACGCGCTCGCGGCACACGACAGGTCCTGGTTGCAGTTCGGCGCCCCATCGGTGATCAACACCACGTACGTCTCACCCGCTAGCTTGGAGAGCGAGGTCAGCGCGTTGGCCAGGGTCGGTGCCGCCGGCGTGCCACCATCGACGCTGGCAATCGACAGCCGCTCCAACAGGTCCTTCAGCCGCGGCCCGGTTTTGTTTGCGCGCGCGTAACTGGGCGGATCGCCGGGGCCGACTTTCATCAGCTCATCACCGGCTTCACACCCGGTGACGCCGGCCAAGCCCGGAAACACGGTCGCACCGTAGTTGACGCGGTGCCCCACGGCCTTGAGCACGTGCGATAGGGCGAGCCGCGCATTTTCGTATTTGCTGAGGCCGCTGCCGGCCAGCTCCTCGCCCATGCTGCCCGAGTGGTCGATGATGAAGCTGATGTTGGGCGGGTTTTCGACCGCCGGAATGCTCTGCGAGCCGCACGGGCCGCTCGGCACCGCGGAGGCATCGCCCAGCATCAGCCCGGCGTCCTGCCCGGCGCTGCCCGAGTCCGGCACCGGCGGCTCGGCGAGCGACGGAGCGCGCTTGCTCGCACAGGAGAGCGGCACGGCGGCCGCTGCCAGCACGAGGACGAGGCCGCGCCACAGACGCATTCTGACCAAGATAGCGGAAAGAAGGCGGGGGGGCTTCCGCGTTATGGTTCGGCCGTGCCCTCGACTCGTGTCGCTCGCTCCGCTGGTCCCGGCGGCTCCGCTGGCTCCGCTCGCTCCGGTGGTCCCAGTGGCTCCGCGGGCTCCGGTGGCCTCGGTGCGCGGTTGGCGCGCGCGTTCGATGCGCTCGCGATCGTGCTGGGCTCGGTCCTGCTACTCGTCGTCTTGTTGGGGATTTCGGCGGATTCTCGCGCGCGCTCCGAGGCGCCAGCGCTTTCGCCGGTCGCACCCGCCGCGCAAGTGGCCGAAACCGAACGCGACGGCGTGC
>FSUE01000624.1_pt1 | contig 18621 bp, 15 predicted proteins | sample 1637031 | NCBI WGS metagenome assembly FSUE01 (sample SAMEA3914819, study PRJEB12502) | metagenome | biome: forest; material: soil | place: Canada | collected 2010-06-26 | depth 0.3 m | reverse complement strand
CGGCCGCCGGCGCGTCCGGAACCCTGCCCACGACCGGGCAAGCTGGCGCCGCGCCGACCGGCACCGCGGGCGCTTTGAACGGTACTTCAACCAGCACCGACAGCGGCGGCTGCTCGTTGTCGAGCAACCGTTCCACCGGCGCAACGCCATGGTTGCTCTTGCTCGGGGTCGGTGCGGCGCTCAGGCGGCGCGCTTCGTCTGCGCGCAACGCACCCACAAAAAATCCGGCTCGCCGTTCGGCCTAGCCCTCTTGCTGCCACTCTTCGAGGGGTTGGGGGCCGGGGACGATTCCAGCGATGTCCGGATCCTCACCCGGGGCGACTGCCGGGCGGTTGTCCTTCTCGGTCTTCCGCTGCTCACGCTGGACGGCTTTGTCTTTTGCCTTGTCCTGACGGGCCTTTTCCTTGAGTCGCTTGTTGGCAGAAATGGGCATCTAGGGGCTTTCTTGCCGGAGCTGGCCGGGTGGCCTCGCGGGCCTGGGGGCCTGGGGAACCACGACGCTCACGGCCCGGCAACTATGGAACAAACCTGGTGGAGATGCCAGCGCTGCCGCAGCGCGCGGGCGACGCCGCGCACCGCCACCGCACGCGCCGGCTCGGCTCACGTAGCAACCCCTCGGAATTGGCTACGGTAAAGCTGGTCGTAAAAGCCGTGTTGGCCGAGCAGCTGGTCGTGCGTGCCGCGCTCGATGATCGCGCCGTCTTTGATGACCAGGATTTGCGTGGCCTCGCGGATCGTGCTGAGGCGGTGGGCGATCACGAAGCTGGTTCGACCCTTCATCAAATTCAACAGCGCTTTTTGAATGCGGGCTTCGGTGCGCGTGTCGACGCTGCTGGTGGCTTCGTCCAAGATCAAGATCGCCGGATCTGCCAAGATTGTTCGGGCGATCGCCAAGAGTTGGCGTTGACCTTGGCTGAGATTGCTACCGCGCTCCGCGAGCCGAGTTCGATAGCCGTCGGGCAAGTGCACGATGAACGGATCCGCCTCCGCCAGGCGCGCGGCCTCCATCACTTGTTCGTCAGTGGCGTCGAGCCGGCCGTAGCGGATGTTCTCGAGCACGCTGTCGGCGAACAAGAACGTGTCCTGCAGCACGATGCCGAGCTGACGTCGCAGCGCAGCCTTCGGCAATTTTCGTAGCTCCATGCCGTCGATGAAGATGCCGCCGCTGCGCAGCTCGTAGAAGCGCGTGAGCAGATTGACGATCGTGGTCTTGCCTGCGCCGGTCGGTCCGACCAACGCGATCAGCTCGCCCGGCTTGGCTTCGAGCGACATGTCGCGGATCGTCGTGACATCCGGCCGGTAGCCGAATTCGACGTGGTCGAAGCGTACTGTGCCGTGGAAACGCGCGATCGGAGCGGCGCTGGTGGCGTCGAGCTCGACGCCCTCGTCCAGCACTTCGAACACGCGCTCGGCACCGGCCAGGGCAGCCTGTATCGTGTTGTAGAGGTTGGACAACTGGCGCAACGGGTTGATGAAGTTTTGGCCGTAGTTGATGAACGTGGCGATGACGCCGACGCTGACCAAACCTGCCAGCGCGAGATAGCCGCCCAAGCCGGCCAGCACGATCACGAACAAGTTGCCGAGCACAGCCGTGAGCGGCATCAGCAAAAGCGCGTAACTGTTGGCGTAAACCGAGGTTTTGTAGACGTCTTGGTTGCGGCGGTCGAAGCGTTCGATGACCGCGTCGCTACGGCGGAAGGCTTTGACGACCTTCAACCCGCTGATCGCTTCCTCCATCACCGCGTTGAGCTGGCCTAGCTCACGCTGCAGCTCGCGGAAGCCGCGGCGCGTGTAGACCGCCACGAAGCGCGTGAACCACAACATCAGCGGCACCACCAGCAGCGCCGCCAACGCCAACCGATGGTCGAGCACGAACATGGCCACGACGATGCCGGCCATCGACAGCACACTGGCCAAGAGCGCGGTGATGTTCTGCGACACCGCTTGGTTGACGGCGTCGATGTCGCTGGTCAGTCGACTCATCAGCTCGCCGGCTGGTCGTTGATCGAAGAAAGCGATTGGCAGTTGCTGCAGGTGGCCGAACAAGTGGCGCCGCAGATCGGCTAGCGCGTGCTGTGAGACGCCGGCCATGACCCAGTTGCTGACCAGCTGAATCAGGTTGCTCGACAGGTAGGCTGCCAACATCAACAGCGCCGTTCGCACCAAGCCGCCAGCGTCGCGCGCGCTGATGTAGCGGTCGATGGCGTGACCCATCAGGTAAGGCCCGAGCAAACCGAGCAACGTGTAGGCAACGACGCACGCCGAAACGGCGAATAGCCGCGACTTGAACGGGAGAAAGTAGCCGCCCAATCGGCGCAACGTGGCGCGGGTGTCGCGGGCGCGTTCGATGCGAACCATGCCGCGCGGCCCGGCAGGGGCCATCACGTTGCGGGCGGCGTCGCGGGCGCGTTCGTTGGCGTCACTCATCGGGACCGCCGGCGCCGAGCTGTGAGTCGTAGATTTCTCGATACGCCGCGCTCGTTTGCAAGAGCTGGTCGTGCGTTCCGGTAGCGACGATCCGTCCGCGTTCGAGCACGACGATCTGATCGGCGCGCAGCACGCTGCTGATGCGTTGCGCGACGACGAACAGCGTACCCGCGCCCTGCTGGGCCCGCAGCGCATCCTGAATCTTGGCTTCGGTCTCGATGTCGACGGCGCTGGTGCTGTCGTCCAGAATCAGCAGCGGCGCCTGCAACAAAAGCGCGCGCGCGATGCACAGCCGCTGGCGTTGACCGCCGGAAAAGTTCGAGCCGCGCGGAGCGACGTTCGCTGCATAGCCTTCGGGCAACCGGCTGATGAAGTCGTGCGCCTGGGCGGCGCGTGCCGCGGCCTCGATCTCCGCGTCCGACGCGTGCGGCTTGCCGTAACCGATGTTCTCGCGCACCGTACCCGAGAACAGCAGCGCTTCTTGCGGCACGATCGCGATCCGCGCCTGCAGCGACGCTTGCGTGAGCGCGCGCACGTCGCTGCCCTGCACGCGCACGGCGCCGGCACTGACATCGTAAAAACGCGGAATCAGGTTGACCAGCGTGGTTTTGCCGACGCCGGTGGCGCCCAAGATTGCCAGCATTTGGCCTGGTTTTGCGTGGAGTCGCAGCCCCTGCAGCACCGGCTCGTTGGCTTGCTGCGTGACGCCGCCGTAAGCGAAGCTGGCGTCCTCGAACGCGACCTCGGCACTGACGGCTTCTGGCAGGTGCGTGGCGTTGGGGGCGTCGACGATCTCGGGCTCGGTCGTCAGCAGCTCTTCGACGCGCCGCAACGAGGCGAAGCCGGCCGCCCACATGTTCGACAGCATCGTCATCATGACCAGCGGTGTCATCGTACTCAGCATGTAGTTGGCGAAGGCCACGATTTGCCCAAGCGTGAGCTGGCCGTGGATCGCCGACAGACCGCCTTGCCAAATCACGAGCACGGTGCCGACGTTGATGCACGAAGTGAGCGCCGGCATCATCGTCGACGAAAACCTGGTCACGGCGATCGAGCGGTCGGTCAGGCCGTCGTTGGCGACGCCGAAGCGCTCTAGCTCCCGCTCGGCTCTGACTAGCGACTTTACCAGACGTGCACCGGCGATGTTCTCCTGCAGCACGCCGTTCAAAGCATCGAGCTTCAGCTGCACCCGGCGGAACAGTGGCTCGGTCTTCAGCACGAAAAAGCCAATCAAAATCGAGGTTGCTACCAAGAGTGGCAGCAACGACAGCGCCAGGTGACGGCTGGTGCTGACCATCAGCACCAAGCTGCCCAGCATCATCAGCGGCGCGCGCGTGCCGATGCGCAGCGAAATTTGCACCAGGCCTTTGACGGCGTTCACGTCGCTGGTCAAGCGCACCAACAGCTGACCCGTCTGCTGGCGGTCCAAGTTGCCGTACGAAAAGCTCTGAATCTTCAGGAACAGCGCGCGACGTAGATCGCGCGCGACGCCTTCCCCGACGCGGATCGACGTCACGTTGTTGCCGATCGCGATCAGCGTGCTGAGCGCGGACACGCCGAGCATGAGCAGCGAGGTGTGCAGCACCAGCGCGCGATCGTGCCGCCCGATGCCCTGATCGATGATGCGCTGAATCAGACGCGGAATCGCCAAGTCGAAGACGACCAGCGTCGCCAACAGCGTCAGCGCGATCAGCGCCGTCCCACGGTACGGCTTCACGAAACCAAAGAGTCGACGGAGCGCCAGAGCGGCCCGAGTGTACGCCGCTCCGAGATTTTCGCGAGCCAGGAAGCGCGCCCGAGGTTTCGGCGGCTGGTTGGTTGAGATAGATTGGCGCGATGGCTGGACCAGAGGGCGGAAATCCTTACGCGGCGCCGCGTTGGCCAGACGGCGCCGAGAGGCCGGGCGACGACGACGTTGCGAGCGAGCTGTCGTACTTTCCCGAGGACGAGCGGCACACGTCTTCGGGCACCGCCATCTGGTGGTTGTTCTTGCCGATGCTGTCTGGAGCGGCGCTCGCTGGGCTATCCGGCTCGGGGGCGATCGGTCTGTTGGGGGTGGCGCTTGCGCTCGGCGGGATCTACTGCAAGCGTCGCCAATCACGCGTCGTGCCGCGTGCCAAGCTGCGCGTGGAGGCCGACGTGTTGCACCTCAGCGGGCGGGCTTTCTCGCCGCCGATCGTGATTTCGCTGAGCCAGTTGCTCGACGTCTCCCTAGATACGAGGACGATTTGGCGCGCGCAGCGGGTACGCATCGCGCTCGAGCTGGAGAACGAGACACTGTTTCTCAACGAGAAGCGTGTTTCCCATACCGACGCGAACGAATCGTTCAGCAAGATTCGTCGCTTCCTGCGCAGGCACGGTTGGGTGCCGAACGACGAGCGCGCGGCTTGAGCGACCTACCGCTCATGAGTTAGGCTCACGCCATGCTTCCGCAATTCGAGGGAACGAAGCGGTCGTCGCGCTTGGGGGCGACGTCTTCGGTGGTTGTGCTTTCGCTCGTGGCGTTCGTCGTGCAATCGGCGTGCGGTAGCGAGGACAACAAGAAGAAGGCCGGGCCGGCGTACAGTGGCGCCGGCGACAACGCGGGTGGTGAAGCGTCGAAGGGCGGCAGCTCAGCCAAGGGCGGCACGGCCGCGAATGCCGGGGACGGCCCGAAGAGCACGGCTGGTGAAGGGCCAATCAGCACCGGTGGCCAACCCGCCACCAACAATCCGAGTGTTGGCGGCGACAGCGCGGGTGGCCAAGCCGGTGAAGCTGGCGCCGGTTGCCCGAAGGGCACGGCCGATTGCGATGAGAACCCCGACGATTGCGAGGCGAACGTCACGCTGCTCACGCAATGTGGTGAATGCGGTGTCAGTTGCAAAGCCACCAACGGCACCGTCATCTGCGGCGACAAGGGCTGCGAGATGACGACCTGTACGGCCGGCTTCGGCGACTGCAACGACTCAGGCACTGACGGGTGTGAGACCGCGCTCACGACGGCCAGCGACTGCGGCGTCTGCGGTCATAGCTGTGGCGGCTCGGCGTGCACCGCGGGCCTGTGCGCGGGTACGCAGCTCGGCAGTGCGATCGCGGCGTACCGCTGGACGGCAACGAGCGACGCCATCTATCGCTTTAGTTGCTATACGCCCGGTTACGGCGTTCCTGCGAGCTACAGCCTGGTTCGGACGCCGCTCAACGGCTCGGCCGAGGTCGTGATGGCCGCGGACGATAAGGGCGCAGGCGGCCTCACGGTCGATGGTGGATACGTTTACTGGGCGGTCAATGGCACGCCGCCGGCCGTTTTCAAAAAGGCGCACGACGCGGCGGCCGCTGTCACGCCGACGCCGATGTTCGAGCCGGCTTCACTCCCAGTTCAGCTCTCGATTCAGGGCGCAGCCATGTACTGGACCGCATTGGACGGTCAAATCTACACGCGCGCCATGAACGCCGACGTCTCGGACCCGGGCGCTGCCCTGCTGACCGCCGTTCAGGTCAAGGGCACCGGCGTCTTCAACTTGCATCAAGCTTTCGTGACCACGCCCAGCACCATGTACTGGATTTTGGAGCCAGCGACCGGCAATCAAGCGACGATTCGCAGCGCGTCGCTCAACGGCCAGAACGTGGCCGATGTCACGGGCGCGATCACCAACTCGTTCGCCAAGCTGTGGGTCAGCGGCGAAGACTTGTATTGGGTGCGCAATACCGGCGCCGCGCTCGACGGCGTTTACCACTTCAAAAAGGGCGGCACGGTCGAGAATCTGGTCATTCAGTCCAGCTTGACGGCGGTGTTGACGAGCGAGAGCTTCTTGTACCTGCTGACGGGCAACGACTTATATCGCGCGCCGCTCGCGGGTGGCGCGACCGTCAAGTTGAGTGACGGCAGCGCTTTGGGTGCGCTGGCTGATTTCTCGACCGTCGACGCCAACAATGTTTACACGCTCACGCCGTTCACGCGCGGCGGCGGATTCGCGCCGGCCTACAAGATGGTGAGCTTCCCCAAGTAGCGACGCGCGACGCGGGCTCGCGTCGCTATGGCGCCGGGTGCGCGCCGCCGACGAAGTCGAGGCCGTAGCCAATACGAGCTTCATGGCCGTGCTCGAGCGCCTGCCAGCGCAGGGCTTCGGCGTCGGACTTGTCGACCGGACCGAGCACGAGCGCAAAGCGCCCGGCGCCGGGCTGGGAAGATTCGTAGATGCGCGGCTCGATGCCGCTGACGTCGAACCGGCGCAGCGTTTGCAACAGCTCGGGCACCACGGCGGCGCGCGCCAGCTCGACGAAATGAGTCGGCTCGACGAAGGCTGACAAACGTCCGAGCGTTTCAGTGCCGTCGCTGAGTTGAATCGCGAGGCCTTTGCACATCAAGTCGGGCGTCGGCGAAACCGCGTGCTTCCAGCTAGCAAGCGCGGTGTTCTCGCCACGCTTCCGCAGCTCGACCGTCAAACCGCTGAGCAACTCTTGCAGTGGGCTGACGGCTTTGAGTGGCCGCCACGCGTCGCCGCCGGCTTCGCCGAGCGCCGGCATGCACAGTGCCTCGCTAGCGTTGGTGACGACGCACAACTCGAGCGCAGCGTCGAGCGGCAGCACTTTTTGGCCGGCCTCTGTCACGATTACGCTGCCGAAGCGCAAGCGGTACGGGCCACCGTTCACGTTGTCGGGCGTGCAAGCAACGCAGCTGATGCCGGACGGGCACGCTGACAACGCGGCTGGAGCAGACTTGCAGCTGCTGCCGGCGCAACATTCGCGCTCGCAGTGGCTGCGGAACACCAACGGCATCCGCGACGCAGGCGCGCGAGCGCTAGGGTGCGTCAGCTCGCCGCCGGCGCTCGTCACGGTGGGTGCCGCGGCTGGACTGAGCAAGCTCAGCGCCGCGCTGGCGGCGAGCGCGCCCAACGCAGCGCAGGCAGCGTACGTGACGTAACGGCGCCGGGCGGGCAGCTGTCGCACCGTGACGGGCGCGCCCGCGCGAGGGCGATAGGCGCGTAAACGTTCCGGTAGCTCCAGGTCCGCCGGCGCCGTCGCTTCGGCGCGTTCGACTTCGCCTTCGCTGGTCGGCAAGAGGTCGCCGCTGGCCTGCAGCGCGCCCCAAGTGTTGTCGTCGAGCGGCGCGTCGTCGTCGGAGCGGGTGGTCATGCGTCCTCCGTGAGCGCGCTCAAGCGCCCGGCCAGGTATTCTTTGAGCTTCTTGGTGGCGCGGCTGCGAATCGCGCGCACGTTTTCGTTGCTGGTCTGCCAGCGGCGGGCCAGCTCGGCCGACACTTCATTCGGCAAGCGCTGGTGCGCTTCGCCCGGGCGAAAATACAGCGCCGCGACGCGCAGCACGTCGCGTTCGCGCTCGTTCAAGGTGTCGAGCGCCTCGCGCAACAAGCGCAGCTGGGGCGAGCGCGACGACGGTGGCCCGACTTCGGGCTCGGCCAGCGTGTCGATGTAAGGCGAGGCCGAAATCTCGCGCGCATCCGCCAGCCAATCCGCCAGCAGGCGCTGCGCGATGCGCCCGAGCCAGGCGCGCGAGCGTCGCCGCTGGCTGTCTTCGTCCCAAGCGTCGCCGCCAGTGTAAGTGCTGGCGCGCGCGAACGCGCGAAAGAACGTCTCTTGCACCAGATCTTCGACCTCGCGACCCGACAGCGAAAGCGGGCGCCGCACGCGCAGCACCAGCACGCCGTACAGGTAGCGTGCATGGCGCGCGTAGAACTCGGCCTCGGCCGCGCGCGCCGCGCCGCCGCTGCTCGCTTTGCGACTCACGCGTTCGAGGAGCTCGGCATCCGAAACGTGATCGATGACGGGCGGGGGCACGAAGACAGCGGACGATAACATGCAAAAGGCTCGGGTCTTGTCGCTACGCCGAAGCGTGACACCGGACTTTCTCGCGGGTTTTGCGGATTAAGCCGTCACGCATCGGCGTAGTTGCAGGCACCATGATGCGACTGTTTTGGGTTTGGGCGGCGCTGGTGACGTGTATTTGCGGACACGCCGCGCCGGCGTTGGCAGCCGACGCGCTGGCCAAGGCGCCACCACCTGCGCTGTGCACGTGGGACGAAAACGAGCAGTACCAGGGCTTGCGTCGCAGCGACGTGTTCGCGCCCGGCCAGGTGGCGCTCACGTTCGACGACGGTCCGCAGCCGGTGCCGACCAAGAAGCTGCTCGACGTGCTGGACGAGCATGGCTACTCGGCCACGTTCTTCGTCGTGGGGCTGTGGGTGCGCGCCGATACGTACCAGCTGATTCAGCGCATGGCAGCCAGCGGCCACGAGATTGGCACGCACACCTACAGTCACGATGAATCCCTGACGCGACGCGGCTGGGGCGTCGACTACATCGAGGGCCAGTACGAGCTCACCCACGTGCTGGTCGAGCTGGCGCTGTTGGCGACGTCGCCGAAAGAATTCAACCAGCTCTACCGTCGCGTCTTCGAGCACAAGCCGGGCGTGCCGCTATCGCCTAGCCAGGTGCGCGCCCAGTGGCGCAGCATCGAGCGCAATCACCTGCAGCTGCTCGGCGAGCGTGGCTTCGACGCTGAGCATCGCGTGTACCCGATGCTGTTCGCGCGCCCGCCCGGCGGCATCCCCTACGAGGGTCATTGGCCGAAATCGATGCGTGACGAGCACGAGACCGCGCTGCGGCACTTGGGCTTGCTGAACGTGTTGTGGCACGGCGGGTCGGGCGACACCGTGATCGGTCGCCTCGACGACGCGCAATTTTTGCTCGACAACGTACGCCTTCACACGAAAAGGGGCGGAATTTTGTTGATCCACGACCGCATGCGCCACGATGCGCTCAAAGCGGCGTTCGAGCGCATCGCCAAAGATCCGAAGATCTACGTCACCACGCTCAAGCGCGTGGTAGCCGCGAAGTACGCGTGCGACTCGGGTCAGCTGTACGCGTCCTTGCATCCGTCAGCTGCGGTCGCGGCACGCGAAGGCGGCGCGCGTTTGCCGCAGTGAGCGCGGCGTTCGACTGCGGCAGCTGCTACGGCGCCGGGAAGCTGCTCGAGCTCGACGGCGGTGTCGGCGCGGTCGTCGGCGTCGGCGTCGGCGTCGGCGTCGGCGTCGGCGTCGGGCTTGGTGGCGGTGCTTGTCGTGGCGTCGCTGCTGCTGGCGGTGCCGGCAACGGTGCGGGTACGGGTACGGATGCGGGTGCGGGTACGGGTACAGCTGTCGGGCTTAGCGGCGCGAGCTGCCCGCGTTGCTCGGGCGTCAACCAGAAGCGCGAATTCGGGCACGCGCGGAAGTGGCGTTCGGTGGCAGCGCAGCTCTCGGTCGTTTCAGGCTCCGACTTCGGTAGCACTGCCGGCACGATGTCGTCCCAGCGCACGACCAGCGCCGCACCGACCGTCTTCACGCTGTCGCCAGAAAACGCGCCGCCGAGCGTCGAGAACATGCCGTAAAAATTCAGGTCAGCGCTTTTGCCGACATGAAGCGCGGCCTCCAAGCCAAACCGCATGGGCACCGAGACCCCGACATCGATCGTCACACCCTTGGAGAGCGCGCTCTGGACCGCTCCCGGTTTGAGCGACGCCATCTGGGTTACCGGGTCGACCTGCACCGAAGTCGAGTCGATGGTGACACCTTCGGGCCGCACGATCGTGTCCACGTTGGCGCTGATCGCCAGCTCGTACCACGGCGTGAACGTGAGCATTCGCGACGGCGACAGCGGCAAGCCAAAGCCGAGCACGAACGGCAGCGTGAGGAAGTTGCGCTCGCCGCTGATGTACGCGGTCGGCACGCCGCCCAAATGCAGCGCGACCGCCATCTGTGGCACGCCGTCGTCGTAGCGGTCGGCGACCGGAAACACGAGCACGGCGACGCCACTGCCGGCGATGCCGTGCGCGCGCGTGTCGGCTTCGGCCTGCTTGAAGTTGACGTAGTGGATGCCGAACTGCGCGCTCAAGCGCCCGGTCGTGGACGTGAAGTTCGCGTTGTAGCTGAAGGTGTTGAAGCTACCGGCGTCGCTGAAGCCGTGGCGGTACGCGAATACCACGCTCGACGCGCGCGTGTCGTACGTCGAAACCGCCGGCGCATGCGTGCCCGCCGTCGCCGCCGCGGGACGAGCGACCGCCAAAGCCACGCCCAACCCAAACCAGGCGTGTGCCCGATACCTCATCCCCCCAATTACGCTCGCGAGGCGGCGAAACTTAAGGAATGGCCGCTTGGACCCACGGCCAGAATTTGTTCGGCCAGTCATGACCGGCCATGGTCAGGTCACCGGGATGGCAGGTCGAGTGGCCGCCCGTGGCGTAGAAGTCGAGCAGCGTGGCGGCGCCTTTGCCCTTAATTTGAGCCTCGACCGCCTTCGGCAATGCGATCGGCGCTGTGGTGTCGTCTTCCGCGTGACAGAAGAAGGCGGGCGGCACGTCCGCTGGGAACGTGAAGGGTGAAACGCTAGCGCCGAACGACCACGTCGACATCGAGCCGACGAACGCGGGGCGGCTGCTTTGCTTTTCGATCGGATCGGCTGCGCCGGCGTTGCCAGCGTCGAAGCTCGCGGCCAGGTTGAGCGCCAGGTGCGAGCCCGCCGAGTAGCCGATGACGCCCAGGTGCGCGGGCGCGACCGCCCAATGCGCGGCGTTGTACTTCACGAGCCGCACGGCGCGCTTGGCGTCGAGCAAGGCATCGCGTGGCGCGTCGGCAGCGCCGTCGCCCACACGGTACTTGAGCGCGAACACTGCGATACCGAGCGGTCCGACGCGCTCGGCGAGCTTGGCGGCGTGCGTCTCCATGTCGAGAATGGAGTAGCCACCGCCCGGAAAGACCAAGTAACCGAAGCCGGTGGCCTTGCTGCCGTCGACCGCGTAGCGGCGCAACGTCGGTACGCTGACGTGGCTGATGATGCCGTCGGCCGCGACCGATTCGGCGGGTGCGCCGGCCTTGAAGTTGGGCGGGTTGCCGTCGAACAGCGGCAGCTCGTCGTACTTGGCGGATTGGATCGGATCGTAGGTGAATCCGCCACCCGCGCCGCCGCCGGCTGCACCACCCGCGCCGCCGCTGCCGGCCGTTCCACCACCGCCCGCGACGTTCGCCATGCCTGAGGCTCCTGCTCCGCCGTTGCTCGCAACGGCGCCAGCACTGCCGCCTGGCGACGGGCTCGCGCCGCCACCGCCAGCCGTGCTGCCGCCCGCACCGGCGCTGCTCACCGTCCCAGCCGCGTTCGCGCCGGCTTGGTTCGCGGTGCCGCCAGCGGCGGCGGGGTTGCCCGCGCCATCATTGGCCGAGCTACAGCCAGCGGCGAAGCTGCACAGCAACGACCAATAGAGCAAAGCGCGCATCGGCTCGAGAGCATGTTGCTCCAAACCCACCGAATGGGTCACGCTTTTGCCGTGAGCCGGCGAAAAGCAGCCTGCTGGCCGCCTTGGCGCGGCGCTACGCCAGCGGAACGCCACGCTTTTGCGAGTTCTGTCGCTCCAGCATCCAGCCCGGATATTCGCGCGGTAAGGCGCTGGCGGCATCCAGCCCGGCGACCTGCTCGGCCGACAGCGTCACGTTTGCCGCCGCCAAGTTGTCGAGCAACTGCTCGCGCGTTTTGGCGCCGACAAGCACGCTGGTGACGAACGGTCGCGTCAACTGCCAGGCCAGCGCGAGCTGCGCCACCGAGTGACCAGTTTCGGTCGAGACTTGGCGCAGCGCGCCGAGCACGCCGCGCAGCCGCGTATCGTCGACCGGCGGAAAGTCGTATTTGGTGCGACGTGCACCTGCCGGCCCCGGCTTATCCGGGTCGAACTTACCGGACAAAAGGCCACCCGCCAGCGGGCTCCACGGCAAGATCGCGACGCCTTCACTTTGCGCCATCGGCGCGATGTCACGCTCGATGTCGCGACCCGCAATCGAGTAGTAAACCTGTGCGCTTTGGAAGCGCGCCAAGTTGCGCGCCTCCGCAAGTCCGATCGCCTTCATCGCTAGCCACGCCGGCAGGTTGCTGAAGCCGACGTAGCGCGCCTTGCCAGAGCGCACGACATCGTCGAGCGCGCGCACGGTTTCTTCGATCGGCGTCACCGGATCAAACCCGTGAATTTGGTACAAGTCGACGTGATCGAGCTGCAGCCGCCGCAGGCTTTGATCGATGCTGGTCAAAATGTGCGCGCGTGAAAGGCCGGTTTGGTTCACGCCTTTGCCGACCGTGCCGCGCACCTTGGTTGCCACCACGACTTGCTCACGCGGCCGTGCCAAAGACTTGAGCGCCGCCCCCAGCAACGTTTCGGATTCGCCCTCGGAGTAGACGTCGGCGGTGTCGATGAAATTGACGCCGCCGTCGAGCGCCGTACCGACCAGCGTCTCTGCTTCGGTTTGCCCCAGCTTGCCGACCACCTCCCAAAACCCCTTGCCGCCGAACGTCATCGTTCCGAGGCACAGCTCCGACACATAAAGCCCCGTCCGGCCGAGCAGGTTGTAGCGCATGGCCAGATACGTAGAGCCCCCGCGTTGTTGCCGCAACTGGCCTGCAGTATGCCGCCGCCAAGGAGGAAAAGACGCCAACCGATTCGTTCGAGCGCATGCGCCGCGTGGTGATGAAAATTCCGCGCGGCCGCGTCATGACCTACGGTGACGTGGCGGCCGCCGCCGGCATGCCCGGCGCTGCTCGCACCGCCGGCTATGCCATGCGCGCGCTCGGCGCCGGCGTGCCTTGGCAGCGCGTGCTTGGCCGCCGCAGCCCGCGCACCGCCCAGATCACGATCCGTGACCCGCGCAGCCGCGCCGAACAGCGCCGCCTGCTCGAAAAAGAAGGCATCCAATTCGACGCACGCGGCGGCATCGCGCTCACTACTTACGGCTGGTTCCCGCCGCGCCTGAAAACTGCCGTGAAAAAACGATCGCCTTCGCGTTAGTGCATGGGCCAGTTTCGGCACGTCTCGGGCCATTCGCCTCCTGGCCAGTCTTCGCGAGCGCCTGAATTTTCACAGGGAGGATGGGAGGATGGGAGGTACGCGAGGCAAGATTTTTTGGGTTTCGAGAAGCACGACGTCGTTCGACGACTAAGCAATCGCCGTTCGACACCCGTAAGGCCCGAACAACAAAAACCTCGCGGACCTCCCGTCCTCCCGTCCTCCCTGTTAATCTCGGAGGTTCTCGGCACGAGCGACCAGGACGACAGCAGCCCGAAGCGACCGTACGAGGTGGCCTAGAGACGCCACGGCAGTTTCTGCGGGGAGAGCTGCGCTACGGCAGCCCAGATGCAATTCAAGCTGCGGTGCGGCAGCCAGAACCGCGCCAATGACGCGGCGTCATTCTTCCGATTTGGCGCCAGGGTCTTCCGGGTCGCCGGAAGCGTTAGAGTTGTCGGAGGGCTCGTCGCCCAGGCTGCGTTCGTAGAGCGAACGCACGAAACCGATCGTATCCGCTTCGGACGCGGGTTTGTCGTCGCGGTAGCGGCGGACGCGGGTGAAGCGCAGCGCCATGCCGCCCGGGTAATGCGGGCTCTTCTGCAGGCCGTCGAAGGCGATTTCGACGACCAGCTCCGGGCGCACGTGGACGACCCAGTCGGTTTCGCTGGTGGCCAACCCGCGGAGTTTTTCGGTTTGCCAAGCCAGCGTGGCGTCGGTGAGGCCTTTGAAGGTCTTGCCGAGCATCACGAAACCGCCAGTTTCCGGGTCACGCGCGCCGAGGTGCAGGTTGCTGAGCAGGCCTTTGCGTCGGCCGCTGCCCCACTCGGCGGCGAGCACGACCAGATCGAGCGTGGGCGCCGGCTTGAGCTTGAGCCAACCGGCGCCGCGCCGACCGGCTTCGTACGCGGACGCGAGGCTCTTGGCGACGACGCCTTCGTGACCGCGTTGCAGCGAAGCCTGCAGGACCGCTGCGCCGCGCTCGGCGCTATCGACCGGAACGCGCACGACGCGCGACGCTTCGGGCACGGCGCTGCACAACGCCGCCCAGCGCTGCGCGTTGGTTTGCTCGACCAGCACTTGGCCGTTCAAGTACAGGCAATCGAAGAAGAACGCGCTCAGCGGGAGCTCGCGCCCCACCGCGGCCACGTCGAGCTTGCGCCCAAAGCGCCGCATCGTGACCTGAAAAGGATGCGGTCGCCCGTCAGGCCGCAGCGCGAGCGCTTCGCCATCGAGCACCAAGGTTTGCGCGTCGAACGACCGCACCAGGTCGACGACTTCCGGTAAGGCTTCGGTCAGTTCGTTGCCGTGGCGCGAGTAGATCGCGATGCGCTCCGCCGCGCGGTGCACCTGGATCCGCGCGCCATCCAGCTTTTGCTCGAAAATGCACGGCGTTAACCGGGTTACGGCGTCGGCTGCGTCTTTCGCCGTTTGCGCCAGCATCGGTCGCAGCGGGCGGAACAGCTCGATGCTCAACGCGCTGAGCGCGCCTTCACCACCGGTTAGCGCCAGCACGGCCACCTCGGTCGCGTCGCCGGCAAACAGCATCGCGCGCCGCAGCACGCTCGCGGCAATGCCGGTCGTCAGCCCGAGCGCGTCGACGACCAATGCCTCGAGTGCACCTTGACGAAGCTCGCCGACCATCAGTCGCGCAACGAAGTCACGCTCCGCCACGCTCAGCCGCGCGAACAACTCGCGCAACAGCTGGTCACGTCGGCCGGCGGAGCCTTTGCCCGAGAGCTCGCTCAGCTGCTGAAACGTGGCGTCGAGCTCCGCGACGGTCACGCTCGGCTCGACCTCGCCTGCCAGCTGTTGCAGCTGCTGTAACGTTCGATAGCCCACGCCCAGTTTGCCCTGGCGTAGCTCGCCGCACAGAAAGCCGACCCCGGCGCGCACGTCGCTCGCGTCGAGCTTGCCGAGCAGCCGCGCGAGCCGCTCGGTCTTTTGCTTGCGCGAGCGCGTGGCGGCTACGTCCCGCGAGGCCTCGACGATTTCGGCCAGCTTCACCACGCCCAGACTGTGGGTCCGGCGCGCCGCGCCCGCAACGGCCCGTGGAGCCGAAAAGCTCCCGAGTTGAGCAGAGGGGGGCACTTCTGCCACCATGCCGCGCCGATGGGTAAAGCATCGAAACGCGAGACCAACGCCGCAGTGCTCAAGCAGGCGATGATTCGGCGCTTGCCGCGGCGTTTGCAGTGCAGTGGCGAGCTCGGGCTGCCGGCGGTGCCAGGGCTGCTCGAGCACTACGTGAAGATCTTCGACGGCATTTGGGAAGGCGTCGGCCGGAAATTCACGCCGCCCGAGCTGGACGAATTCCGCAAGTCACTGGCGGCGCGGCTCGAGCAAGCCTTCAACGCATCCTCGAGCTCGAAGGTGATCGTCACCTATCAGACCGACCCGTCACCGAAGACCAGCTTGACCTGGAAGATCGTCGCGATGTCCGCCGACTTCACCGACGAGTACCAGCACTGGGTCGACACGCGCACGCCGCCGCTGTTCGGCAAGCACGCCGATGCCAAGGCCGTCGACGTGGCGCGCTCGCTCGGCACGCCGGCCGAGATCAGCATCTTGGACGTCGGCGCGGGCACGGGCAGAAATACGTTGCCGTTGGCGCGCGAAGGCTTCGTGGTCGACGCGGTCGAGCCCGCGCCGGCGCTGTGCAAGATCTTGCGCGAAACCGTGGCGACCGAGAACCTGGGCGTCGGGGTGGTCGAGGGCAGCATCCTCGACGCGGCGCTGCAGCTGCCGCGGCCGCAGTACAACATGCTGCTGTTGTCCGAAGTCGTGGCGTCGCACTTCCGGACCACCGAGCAGCTAAGGCAGCTGTTCGAAGCGGCCGAGCGTTGCCTGGTGCCGGGCGGCCTGTTGGTCTTCAACGCGTTCTTGAGCGACGGCGGCTACAAGCCCGACGATATTGCCCGCCAACTGTCGCAGGTGCTGTGGTGCGTGCTGTTCACGCGTCACGACCTCGAGCTGGCAGCCAAGGGCCTACCGTTCGAACGCCAAGCCGACGAGGCCGCAGCCGAGTACGAGCGCGAGCATTTGCCGGAGGGTCAATACCCTTCCACCGGTTGGTACGAGGGCTGGTGCGGGGGGCAAGATCTGTTCGACTTACCCGCCGAGCGTCCGCCGATGGAGTTGCGCTGGCTGGTGTATCGAAAGATGAGCTGACTTTGGTGCAAAGCTCTTGGTAGGTTCGCCGCCATGCCGACCGAGTCGGTTCGGCCCGCCGCCGACGTCGTCCCACGCTTAGCCATCCGCGATCCCGATCAGTGGCTGGCGGTCGTGTGTTGGCTGGTGGTGGCGTTTGGCTGTTTGTCGATCTTGCTGTTTTCGTTCGGGCGTGACCAGGGCATCTACGGCTTGGTCGCGGACACCATCCTCAAGGGCGGCATGCCGTACCGCGATGCGTGGGACTTCAAGCCGCCCGGCGTCTTCCTGACTTACGCCTTCGCCCAGGGCGTGTTCGGCAAGTCGATGCTGTCGATCCGGTTGCTGGAGGTGATCGGCCTGGTCGCCACGGTGTTCGGTATGCAGCGGCTGGGGCAGGTGTTCTTCGACAAGCCAAAGGCTGGGCTAGTCGCCGGCGCGGTGGCCGCGCTGGTTCAAGCCGAGCTCGAGTTTTGGCACACCGCACAGCCGGAGACGTTCGGCGGCTACCTGACGATCGCCGCCTTGGTCGTGGTCACGCTCGAGCCACAGAAGGCGCGGCGCTGGCTGATCCCGTTCGGGATGGGCGCGCTGTTCGGCGCGTGCGCGCTGTTCAAGCCGCCACTCGGCGGCGGCATCTTGGTGTGCAGCGCCTACCTACTCACGCGTGAGCAAACCCACGCAGCCAAGCTGCCGAAATTGATCCGGACGGCAGTCTTGATCGGCGCAGGCTTTCTCACGCCGATCTTGCTCGTGCTGTCGTGGATCGCCGTGCGCGGCGCTTGGCCGGCGTTTTATTGGACTTTTCACGACTTCGTGCCCGGCTACACCAAGCTCAATTGGAACGAAGCGCACGCCTCGGCCTGGCTCTACTACGCGCTCCTGGAAGCCTTCACCAAGTTCTCGGCGCTGTTGGCGTTCGGCTTCATCGCTGCGATTGCGATGGGGCCGCTGCACGCGCGCGAGCGCGAAGGCATCTACCTGGTGCTCGGCATCATCGCGATTCAGGTGACCGGCATCGTGATGCAAGGGAAATTCTTCCCGTACCACTACGCCGCCACGCTGCTGATGATCGCGTTCATGGCCGGGCTTGGCCTGTACAAGTTGTACCGGCGCTGCTTGGTGGCGGGCCCGGGCAGCATCTTGGCGCTGGCGGCGTTCGTGGTCGTGGCGGTCGACATGCGCGACGGCGCTCCCGATCTCGAGCAAGGCTTTTGGGAGCGCACGCAAATGCGGCTGTCGTTCCTGTTGCGCCGCCCACCGTTTCTCAGCCGCGTCGATCTCGATCGCAAGCTGAGCTACGTGGCCGACTACAACCTGGACGTCGATCGCCAGGTGGCGCTCGAGATCCGTTCCCGCACCGGCAGCAACGATCCGGTTTTCATCTGGGGCTTCGAGCCGTCGATCTATTTCCTGGCGGATCGCCCGCTTGCCAGCCGTTGGACCTACGACGTGCCGCAGCGCACGCCCTGGCAGCGCGGCTTTTCACGCCGCGATCTGCTCAAAGATCTTTCAGTCAATCGCCCTAAAATCGTCGTCGTCGAGCACTGGGACGTGTTTCCTTCGGTGACCGGCAGCAAGCTCGATTCACGCGACGAGCTGCCCAACTTTCCCGAGCTGAAGGCGCTGATCGACAATCAGTACCGTAAAGTGCGCGAGATCGAGCACTTCGAGATCTACGAGCGCTCCGAAGTCGGTGGCTGAGCGCGCTGCCAGCCTCCTGGTGCAACTGGCGCTGATCTGACGCTCAGTCGCGTGCACGAGATCAGCGCGCGCATTGCCGGACAATGTTTGTGCGCCCGCCTTCCATTACTCGTGGCGATGCTCGTCGGTCTCCGCTGAACAATTCGCATGGAGCCGCGAGCCACCGGACATGAAACGGCGCAGCCTTTAGGAGCCATTGTGAAGCAAACTCTTCGAAATGTTTTAGTTTTTGGTGCGTTCGCGGCGACTTGCGTCTCTGCTAGCGGCGGTTGTTCGTCCACGCCCGAAGGCGGTCCGATCGGCACCACGGCGGGTACGTTCAGCAACGGCACGTCCGGTAGTTTCGGTACTGGCGGCACGCCCGCTGCGACCGCCGGCGCGCCCCCTGGCACGTCGGGCAGCGTCACCGTGATCGGTGGCACTTTCGGCAACGCCGGCACCTTCGGCTCGTCCGGCACGGCCACCACGGCCGGCGCGGCGACAGCCGGTGCGGACATGGGCGGCTCGGGTGGTAGCGGTGGCGCGGGAACGGCGGGAGCGGCCGGCACTCCGGCT
>FSUE01000720.1_pt1 | contig 18665 bp, 13 predicted proteins | sample 1637031 | NCBI WGS metagenome assembly FSUE01 (sample SAMEA3914819, study PRJEB12502) | metagenome | biome: forest; material: soil | place: Canada | collected 2010-06-26 | depth 0.3 m | reverse complement strand
TCGAGCTCGTCGAGAGCGTCCACGAGGGCGCGCAGCTCGGGCAGCGCGCGCGCCTCGTAGTCTTGTTCGCTGATTGACATGCCGGGGCGAGTTTGACCGGGGTCGAGTCTGCGCGCTACTGGCCAGGAGCGGCCGGCAGGCAGGCACCGACTTGGCAGCGGTTGGGGGCGATGCAGTCGTTGTCGTTCTGGCACGGGAACACGCATTTCCCGAATTGGGTGTTGCAGTGAGCGAGCACGCACTGCGCGTCGCTCGTGCAGGGCAGTGCCAACGGGCCCGGCGCCGATAGTGGAGCCGCAGCAGGCGCGGCCGCGGGGGCTGCGGCCGGGGCCGCTGCGGGGGCCGGGGCCGTCCCGTAGCCTGGCTGGGCTGGAGGCTGGCCAACACCCGCGGGTTGTGTCTGCTGTGGGTACCCACCCTGTTGCGCGGGTTCTTCACTCTTGCACCCGAGCGCTACGAGCGAGCCAAAACAAACACCGAAACCAATCGCCGCCAACTTCTTGAGCTGCATAGACAAAGCCTCCGCCTATGCGTCCTACAAGCCCCGCTGCTCGGGGTCAATGTGAGCTGACAAGAGCTGCGCGGGGCGATCTGACTCGGTGGTATATTCGGCGACTCGCCAATGGGAACGAGGCCGAGCTGAACGTGATCGGCGCCGCCGCCGTCGAGCGCCTAGTAGGCGAGGTGCGCTCGGCGCTGCGCCGGCGCTCCGCTCACGAGGCGAAACTGGCCGGCACGTTGCGCGCGGTCTCAGCGCACTCGCCGGCGCTCTTGCGTGAGCTGGGCGTCGCGGTGGAGATCGTGGCTCGTCGCGGCTCGTTCGAGCGGCCGTTGTACGCCGCAGCGGTGCGCTCACTGGGCGAGCACGGCCAAGAGCGCCTGTTGCCGACGCTGGTCAAAGTCCTCGGCAGCGAGCAGGCGGGGGGCCTTGCGTCGCTCTCTGCCGCTTGCTTCACCAAAGACGCGGCGCTGACCGAGCCGTTGGCGCGGGCGTCGCTGAGTCGCCACCCGGTGGTGGCGTTTGCGGCCGAGGTGGCGCGCTCGTCACGCGGCGAGGCGCGCGGCGCCCGTCTCACCTCGCTAGCGCCAAAAATCAAGGAATCGCACCGCATTGCGCTGTGCGGCGAGTTCTTTGCCACGCTGCTTTCTGGCAAGGCTTTGCCGCTCGAAATTGCGCCGGCGCTTGCGGTGCTGCGTGATGCTGAACGTCACCTGGGGCGCTGGCTCTTGCTGGCCGAGGTCGCGACCCGCGCTGGTGACCCGAAGCCGCTCGCCGAGGCGGCGCAGCGGGCGCGCAGCGGGCCCGAAAGCGCGCGCGCGGCGTGGTCACTCGTCGCGTGGGCGCTCGACCCACGCGCCGGCGCGCCGGCTACGCGACCCACGGTCGAGCTGATCGCGCGGCTCAGTGATCGCCCGAGCGCGGAGCGCGATGCCACGTTCTTGTTTCGGATGGCCGCGGCGCGCACGCCAAGCGCGCGGCCGATGCTCGAAGGCCTCGTGCGAGGTCCGGCGCTCGACGACGACGTCGCGGTACGGGCGGCGATGCACCTATGCCGTGATTACGGCCAAGAGCGTCAGGTGGCGGCCCTGACTCAAGCCGGCAAGTCGCCGCGCCGTGACCCATTGCGCGGCTTGGCGGCAGCGGCACTTTACGACTGTGGCCAGGCTCCCGAGGCGCTGCGGCTGGTCGGCGATCTGGACGCCACTCGGCATTTGCCCGCCCTTGGCTGGGCGTCGCTGGTGCGCGCTACGGCCGCCGGCGGGCGCTCCGGTTACTTGGTTTCAGAGCTGAACTTTCGGCGCGTGCAACAAGGGTCCTGCGAGTGAAGGCGCCTATTTGGCCTATTTTGTGGATGCTCGGCGCGTGCACGCTGCTCGCGAGCGTTCCGGCCTACGCGCAGCCCTCGCCCGGGCCGATCGAGGTGCGCGTGCTCGACGACCGGGGCACGGTGCTGGACACGGCGCACGTGGCGGCCTCTCTTTCGCGGACGTTACCGGTCGAGCTCGGTGAGGTGCCCGGGCCGGATCACGACGCGCTTCGATTCCTACTGATTGCGACGCCCGACGCCGGGCTCGACGCGCTGGAGGTCGTGACGTTGAGCGAGCAGGGACGGGCGATCGACGCGAACGTCAATTTTCGCACTGAGCCTACGACTTGCCCGGACGGCGTGGCGCCGCCGCAGGTGTGTCGCCAAACGCTGCCGTTGCGGCTGGTCGGTGACGCGCTAGATCGCGCGCACTCAGCCATCAAAATCCGCTCGCTGCGCGCAGAGCTGGGCGGCGCTGTCCGGCTTTCACTGGGACCGCGCTTGCTACTCGAGTTGCCGGTCGCGGGTCCGCGGCGACTTTCTGGCGCGCGGCTCGACCGGTTGCGGGCGCGGCTACGCGTGCTCGTGCTGCGCGCACGCTCCGGGGGCGCACCCGCGATCGGCGGCAGCGACGCCGGGGCGCGCCAGCTGATGCAGGCCGAGCTCGGCAACGCTGCTGCGATCTGGGCGCAATGCGGCGTGGATCTAGGCGCGGCCGGCAAGTCCACGATCGAGATTGTCGACCCGCCCACGAGCGAGCTGGTCAGCGTTGGCTGCGGGGTGGGGCAGACCGCGTCGGGAGGCGTGCTGCGTCTCGAGAGCGGGCGGCGCCGGGTGTCGTTGGTCACCCATCCGGGTGAGAGCCCGATCGAGGTCGCGCTGCGTTTGGCGGACGAGCTTGCGAGCGACCGCCGTGGCCTGCAAGTCTTCGAGAATCAGCGCGCAGCCGGCGAAGCGCTGGCCAGCGCGGACGTGCTGGTGACAGGCGGTCACCCATGGCGGACAGGCCCCGAGCCGCTGTCGACCGATCCGACGTTGCGGGTGTGTCTCGGCCAAGTCGACTTGAGCGATGGTGTGACGCACTTTGGCGACGGCGATGCTTTCGCCGGCACGCTGGAAGAGCGCGCCTTACTGCGCGCCTTCGATGACGGCGATCCGCGCAGCGTGGAGGTATTGGTGGTGCCCGGATTCGAGGGCGGAACGCGGATCGGCGAGTCGTTCATCGTCAGTCCGGGCTCGAGCTTGACCAGCAGCGTGATCATCGATCGCTCGGCGATCGCGGCCGGTGCGCGTTCGTTCGCGCTCGCCCACGAGCTGGGCCATGTCTTTCTGGCCATGCCCGGGCACCCTGACGACTTTGGCGTCGACCAATCGTGGTCGCTGATGGACGCCGACGTCGCCGACGGCACGATCTTCGGCCCTCGCCGCCTCTCGCTCAGCGACTGCGAACGCGCCGTCACCCAAAGCGGCCCCACCAGCCTCACGCCGGTGCTCGAAGCCATCCCGGCGCCATAAGGGGCCAGCAAACAGGGAGGCGGGGAGATTGGGAGGGCGAGAACTTGCATTTTTTGTTTGGGGACCAAACAAAAAATCGACTGCACGGGGTGCGACGGACGTGTGGGGGCCTGGCCGCGTCGAAGTCGGCCGTTCGCACCAAACAAACCTCCTCACCTCCCCGGCTCCCTGTTTGCTCGTTCTCGCTCGCTCGCTCACTCACAGCGGCACGATGAATGACAGCTGCGTTCCGGCGGCGTACGCGTAGCTCACGAAATCATCGAAGCCGTCGACGATCACGCCGACGGGTTCGTTGGCCAAGATGCGGTGCACGCCATCGTTTTGGAATGCCGGCGTGAGGTTTTCCGGACGCGGCTTGGACATGTCGATCTTGGGAAAGCTGAGCTGGCAGCTGTAGACCACGAACGCCGGCGGCCCGCCGCGGTCTTTGTCGCTCAAACCATCGGCGGGCGCAGCCTCGCAGGTCGGAATTTGGGACACCAACACGCCGTCGAGTGCAACGCCGGTAGCGGGCGCAGCGATGATGCGCACGAAGTCGAAGCTGTACTTGTCGGGCGTCAAAAATACGTAATTGTCCCGGAATTGCTCGATCGGCGGCAGGATGATCAGACTCGGATCACCGCCCGGTAGCGCGCTCGGAATGTTGGCGTCTTCTTGGCTGGGCGACACGCTGGAAAGCGCGATCGGCGCGTCGCTGTCGAGCGTGAAGTGGTGCGAGCTAGTCAGGTTGGCGAAGTCACCGAGCCCGTTCAGCGTGACGGTGCTCAGCTTGCCGCCCAAGCTGGTGGTGATGTGCGCGCCGCGCTCGGTCGTGGCGATGACACGGAAATACTCGTTCTGCTCCTGCACGCCGATCTCGCCCCCGGCGGCCTTCACGGCGCGCGAGCGGTTCGGCGACACGGTGGCCACGAAATGTTGACCGGCGGTGCGCACGTGATCGAGTTGCTCTTCGAGATGGTCGGCACAGCAAGCGCGGTCGCGCAGGGTATTGAAGAAAGGTGCGTCGCTGGCTTCGCTGCCGCTGAACGCGACGACCGGGCCGTCTGCCGACACGATGCTACCGGTGAAATCTGCAGCGAAGTCGTCGGTCTCGAGGTTGGCGACGTCGAAGGCGTCCAACGTCAAAGTGAGCTCTTCGCCGACTTGGGTGGCCGCAATGCCGCCGCCACCCAAGATGCGCGCCGCGCTTTTTACGCGCACGTGGGTCCCGTCGCGCGTGCCGACCAACGTCAAAAATGCCCGCAAATTGGCGGGAGTCGTGCTGCTGAAGTTGGTATCCGGATCGCTCGACGTCGCGATCGTCTGCGGCCAGCCGAGCACGGCGTACATCAGCGCTTCGCTGCCGTTGCCCGGGTCGAGCGCCTCGACCGGCTTGAGCAAGGATGCGTCGTTGGAAAACACGTTCACGTTCTCGAGCGGGTTGAATTGATACGCCACGACCGGAAACGACGACTTGACCCGGTACGCGTGGCGCGTGAGCGCGGAGTGGGTGCCGGTGTTGAAGGTCCCATCGGCCGAGCCGTCGACTTCGCGCGGGCCGAGCTTGAACACGCGCAGGCTGAACGGCGGGATCGGGGCGCTCGCGACCTTGACCACGCGCGGCGTCTCGCCGGGCGCGGCGTCGTCTTGCTCGATCACGACCTCGGTCGTGATGTCGGGCTCGGGGTTGGAGATCACGACCGCGAACTGCTGTGCGGCGGCGTTCAACGTGTCGTCGACCATCGCGTTGTCGAGGTCGACGGGCCAATACTCGCAGCCCACGTTGCTGCGGTTGCGCCGGGCTTCATTGCACAGATTGACGCATTTCCCGGCGCGGCAGCCTTCCAGCTTGGCCGGGTCGCAGCTGCCTTGCAGGGCGCGCTCTTGCCCGGATTCATCGCAGATGTAGGCATCGAGCCCGTCGCAGCTGCCGGCCCCGGGAATGCACGGCGTGCACTGAAAACCGGCGGGGTTGCACAGCTGGCCGCGCGCGCCGCAGTCGTCTTCGAGCTCGAAGATCGCGCCGCCGAGCGCGCTGACGCAGCGCTGTAGCTGCGCGCCCGAACAACGCTGGGCACCTAGCTCGCACAGCGGCGGCGGCGGCGCGACGCCTTTCAGCCAGCGGTCGGTGCGGTCGTAACCGCACGCCCCGAGCAGCACGCAAAAACCTGCGAGCAGGGTGAACGAGCGGAGCCGAAAGCGCGGGAACAACTCAGTGCTGCGTGAGGATGGAGTCGGTCGCGTAGGCGTTCCAGCCGCGCGTCGACAATTGGCGGTAGCGCAATTTGCCGTAGTCGAAATCGATTTGGTCGACCGGAGCGATGTGAGCCAGCGTCGTCACCACCTGCAACGAGCCCACCGGCAGCGCGGCGTCGGGGGCCAGCTTGCCCAAGCTGGGCAGCGTGAGCTCGCTGCGCGGGCCCGGTGCCACCAACGTCCACTCGTACAGCCCGCCGCCAGCGTCGATGCGCACGACGGTGAGCTGCACGCTTTGGCCCGAATTGTCCTGCTTCAGGCTGAGCGAACGCAAATCCCACTTGGTGTTCTTGACCGGATGCGTGACGACCGGCAGCGGCACGAAGCCACCCAAGCCGAGCGGCTCGGCGGTGCTGGTCGCGGAGAACGAGCCAATCACCGACAACGGCGGCGCGCCAGAGGCGCCAGTGACCGCGCGCGCGCCGAGCACGTACTTGGTGCCGGCCAGCGTGCCGACGAGCGGCGGCACGCCGACGAACGCGAACGTGTCGGAGCCGGGCAGCGAATGCTCGGTGATGCCGTTGGGCAACAGCGCGAAACCTTGATCCTGAATTTGAATCGCGACCGATGCGCGGATGCGGTCGGGTCCGCGCGGGCCCGGGACTGGCGGCTCGAGCGTCAACGTCAACGCGTGGTCGAGTGGCACGTCGACCTGAATGAACACGTCGTCGGCCGTCTTGCCCGGCTTGACCGCGACACCACGCAGAATTCCCATCGCGTAAGCGGTGAAGGTGCGCGGCGACTTGCTGTCGTCCTCGAGCCCCGCCAGCGTGTACATCGTGAAGTTGCCGGGCGACGTGGACTGATAAAATTTGTAGCCGACCGAGCCTTCGGTATCGCGCGTGATGGCGTTGCTGATCGACGGCAGCCGAAACGGGTCGTCGGCGTCGTCGGCGAGCCGGAACACGTAAGCGACGTCTTTTTCCGTGTCGACCGCGGGTTGCGGCACGTTGGTCCAGCCGCGGCGCTTCAGCTCTTCATCCGGCGCCCAAACCACCTCGCCCGAAACGCCGGAGCCAACCCCGGGTGTGCCGCCGCCGGGCGGCAGCTCGCCCAGGCTGCCGCAATCCGGCGACAGCACCGGATCCAGGTACGCGGTCACGTGATCGACCGGCACATCGTAGAAGGTGATCGGCTGAAAGCACTTCAGCGCCAAGGTCACGGTTTGCGCCGTGCCAAGCTTGCCTGAGAACGTCACGACGCCGTTCTTGTCGGTGTGGCCGATCTGCCCCGAGTCGACGTCGTCGCCGACCAGCACGGTCACGCCCGGGATCGCGGCGCCTTCGATATTGTCGAACGCCAGCACCGTCAGTTGTTTGTCGAGCAGCTCGCCCGACAGTCCGCCGCGGAAGCCGTTGTCGGTGTTGCCGTAGGTGAAGCCGTCGAGCGCGTCTTCGCGCTCGGCGCCGTTCAGCGCGCTCAGCACTTTGGCGCCGGCGTCGCTCGGCGGCGTGACGCAGGTCAGCTCGGTTGGGCTGACGATGTTCAGATCGGTGCAGGGTTTTCGGTCGATTTCGATCTCGGTGTTTTCGTCCCAACCCGTGCTGTCACCGCGCAGGGTGATGATGGTGCCGCCCGAGGTCGGACCACTTGCCGGCATGGCGTAGAAGCGATCGTACGTGTAGCCACCGGTCAGCGTGGCGCTGGTGGAGGCGGCTTTGCCGTTCTGAACCGTGATGTCGACGGCGCCGGTGCTGCCGGGCGGCGTGACCACCTGAATGCGCTGCGGATCGACCGGCGTGATGCTGGAGGTGGGCACCTCGACGTCACCGAACCAGACGCGGGCGTTGCTCTCGAAGCCGTTGCCGCGCAGCATCACGCGCGTGCCGCCCGAGAACGGGCCGTGCGGTGGATCGACGCCCAAGACGGCGTGCGGCTCGAGCTCGAGCGCGTCGGGTGACACGTCCGGCATCGAGCCGTCGAGCGCGATCGGCGTGGGCGGACCCGCGTCATCGTCGGTCTGCCTCACGAACGGCTTGTCGCGACGCGCAAGGCAGCTCGCGAAAAAGACTCCGCTGAGCAGTCCTACCCAAACCAGCGCGTGCAAGCGGCGACGCATCCAAGGCCAAGGCTACGGGCGGGGCCGGGCCCGAGCAAACGCCTTTCGCTCAGCTCGCCAAAATCGCGCCGCCGCGGCCGGCCGAGACGTCGTGCGCGGTCAGCCCGAGCGCGCCCAACAGCTCGAGCGCGACCCGTTTGCGCGGATTCGAGTCAGTGGCCGGCCCCACGCACGCGGGGCAACCGGCGGGGCAGCTACATGACCGAATCAGCCTGCCGGCGGCCCAACACAGCTCGCGGCCGCGCTCATAGATTCTTTCAGCCAAGCCGACGCCGCCTGGAAGTGCGTCGAAAAGAAACACCGTCGGGTCGAACTGTCCGGTGCGCCCGGCGTGCGGGTCACGACCGGGCGCCACCGCGGGGGCGTCACCTTGGCCATCTTGCCCGCCGTCGCCGAGCGTCTGACCGATGTCACGCGGATCGCACATCAAGAACAGCGTGGACACGGTTTCGAGCGCCGCCCCGAGCCCACGTAGACCGTCGATCAGCGTGGCGCGCGGTAGGCCGAGCGACGCCAGCACCGCTTCGGGCACGGTGAGCCAGAAGCTGGTGGTGTGCATTTGCATCTCCGGCAGGTGCACGTCGCCGTAGCCGGCGTTCTCGTGCGTGAAGAATTTGATCTTCTTGTAGCCGGTGACCTTCTCGATCACCTTCACGTCGCCAAAACCGACGCGCGCGCGGCCGAGCATGCCGTCCAGGCGTGGCTCGATCACGCTCACGGTGCGGTAGGTGAGGGCGGTCGTGAAGTAGTCAGGCTCGACCTTGCGCACGAAAGCCTTGTGATTCTCGTAGTCGAGCCGCTCGACTTGGTACTGCTCGGCGTCGTGCTGATAAATCGCCTGCTCGTGCAGCATGGTGTGGGTCGCTCGAAAATCGAGCTCGGCGATCGATTTGTTGGTCGCAACATCGATGATCACGAAATTGTCCCAGCCAATGTTGCGCAGCGAAACAGCGCTGGCCGGATACGCTTCGCCGGCCCAGTGGTAGCGCCCGCCGGATTGATGCACGAGCCCGTGGCCGCGCAGGTACTCGAGCGCGTCGCGCGTCGCGGCTGGATCCAGCGTGAGGTAGCTTTCGCCTTGGGCCGGTAGCGGATCCGCCGGGCGCGGGCCGGCGGCCGAGACTTCGAACGGTGCCTCGAACGTGGCGCACTTCAAGTGCTGAATCAGGATTTCGACGTTGCCTGGATCGATGCGCGCTTCCTCGGAGCTGGCTTCGAACAAATACTTGGGCTCGCGCGCCAGGTACTGATCCAACGCGTCGCTGCCGCACACCAAGACCGCAATGCTGGTCTCGCCGCGCCGCCCGGCGCGGCCGAAGCGCTGCCAAGTGCCCGCCACCGAACCCGGATAACCCGCACACACCACCGCCGACAGATCACCGATGTCGATGCCCAGCTCGAGCGCGTTGGTGGCGACGACGCACAAGATCTGGCCAGCGCGCAGCCCGGCCTCGATGCGGCGCCGCGTCTCGGGCAAGTAGCCGCCGCGGTACGCCATCACCGCGTCGGCGCCGGCCACGTCGCCGACCTTGGCGCGCAGGTATTTGAGCATCACCTCGACCGAGTTGCGCGACGGTCCGAACACGATTGTCGGCACCTTGGCGCGCACCAAGTCTGCGGCCAGGTTCACGGCTTGCTTGATCGTGCTGGCGCGGATCTGCAAGTCTTCGTTCACGACCGGCGGGTTGTAGATGTACGCCTCGCGGCTGGCGCGCGGCGCGCCCGATTTGTCGACCAGCTCCACCGCTTCTGGCGCCACGCCGATCAGGCGCGCAGCATGATCACGCGGGTTGCCGATCGTGGCAGTGGCGGCGATGAACGTGGGCCGCGAGCCGTGAAACGCGGCGACGCGCCGCAGCCGGCCGAGCACGTGCGCCATGTGCGAGCCGAACACGCCGCGGTACGTGTGGAGCTCGTCGAGCACCACGTACTTCAGCCCCTGAAACAAGCTGGCCCAGCGCGCGTGGTTCGGCAAAATGCCGGCGTGCAACATGTCCGGATTCGTGAGCACGATCCGGCAACGCTCGCGTACGGCGCGCCGCGCGTCGCCCGGTGTGTCGCCGTCGAACACCATCGCGTGGGTCGGCAGCCCGGCTTCGCCCATCAGCTGGCGCAGGTTGTGCTCTTGATCACGCGACAGCGCCTTGGTCGGGTAGACGAACAACGCCGTGGCCGTTGGATCTTCGGCCAGGGCCGCCAACACCGGCAGGTGGAAGCACAGGCTCTTGCCGCTGGCAGTCGGGGTGGCGATCACGACGTGACGCCCCTGGCGGGCGGCGTCGATGGCCTGCACCTGGTGCGAGTACAGCCGGTCGATGCCGCGCCGGCCGAGCGCCTCGACCAACGTTTGCGGCAAGCTGTCGGGGATGGCGCCATACTCGGGCGACGCCGGGGGCAAGCTGCGCTCGGCGGTAAAACACCGCTTCACGGCGCCGCTCGCCTGCCATTGATCGACGACAGCGCGAACACCGGTGGGGTTGCTCCAGGGCGGTTGGGGCATGGCCGGCAAACACTAGACGGATGTGCGGTAGTTGGCAATAGGTCCGCCGGCCGGTCTTTCGCGCCCAGACGCGGCGGAATAGCTGTGGGGCGGAAAAGGTTGGCGGGCCGTGCAAGAGCAAGCGACTGGCCCTTTCTCACGAGCTGTCGTAAACGGCGCTCTGGTTTCCCGTATGACTGACCCGCAAGACGGCACGCCTGAGCTGCCACAGCCCGCGCTCGACGCCGCTGCCACCGAAGCCGCTCCGGCCGCTGCTCCTCAGCAGTCGGTGTTCCCGGAGCCTGCGCCGTTCTCGGCCACTCCGCCGACGCTCCTCACCGGCGTCACTCCCGAGCCAGCGCCGTCGCAGCCTCCGCCGGCGCGCCCGACGTTCTTGTTCTTCGGCAGCGTCGCGGCCGTCTCGCTGGCGGCCGACGTCTCCAGTAAGGCCTGGGCCGAGATCACGCTGTCGCGGCGCAACCCGCTTTTGCCGTCGATCGAGCTGATCAAAGACCATTTGGGGTTCACGCTCGCCTACAACCCGGGCGGCGCTTGGGGCCTGTTTCAGCGCCAGAGCGAGTTCGTGCGACGGCCGTTCTTCTTGCTGGTCAGCTTGCTGGCGATCGCGTTCATCATCAACTTGTACGGGCGGCTCACGCCCAACCAACGCGCTCTGAAGTGGGGCCTGCCGCTGGTGCTGGGCGGAGCGCTCGGCAACTTGTCCGATCGCATCGTGCGCTCCAACGTGATCGACTTCATCGACTACCAAGCCAAGTGGATCGAGGCGATGAATCGCCTGGTCGCCAAGGCCGTGAAGGGCTGGGCGATCACCGATCACTGGCCCACCTTCAACGTGGCCGATATCGCGATTTGCGTCGGCGTCGGCTTGATGGCCGTTGACATGTTCACCTCGCGCCGCGGCGCTTCGACCTCGATGCCACCGCGGCCACCCGCCGGTGGCGGCTTTTCGCTCGATCCGGCGCCCGTCTCCGGCCCGCACCCTGGACCGGGCTCGGAGCTTGGCAGCTTGGGCGTGCCCGACGCGACTCCGCCCTTGAAGCCCGACGCATAAAGCTCGAAAGTCAGGCCCCATGCAGAGCCGCCTGTTCACGCTCGATTTCTCCGCGTTCGGCGGCGACTACACGGTTCCGGCGCCCAGCTACTTCGTGCTGCTGCTGATTGGGTTTCTGTTCGCGACCATCATGGGTTGCGTCTGGGCCAAGCGCGTCGGCCAAGATCCGGACGTGATCGTCGACTTGGGGTTGGCGATGTTGCTGGCCGGCGTCGCGGGCGGCCGGCTGCTGCATGTGTTCGCCGACGGCTACTTCTGGGATTACGTGCACCTGTGTACGGACCCGACTAAGGTCGACTGGCACGTCACGCGCACCGAATGCGTCTCCACGTACGACGGCATTTGGAACGCGGTGCAGGGCGTTTGCCGCCCCAAAAAGGCTGATTGTCTGGCGTGGGCGAAGTTCTACGGCGGTGGCTTCGCGTATTACGGCGGCTTCATCGGCGCGTCGGTGGCAGCCTGGTTTTTGCTCAAGGCGGATCGCTTTCCGTTCTGGAAGGGCGCGGACATGGCCGGGATGGTCGTGCCGGTCGGGTTGGCGTTTGGCCGCATGGGCTGCACGCTTGCCGGCTGCTGCTTCGGCAAAGTGTGGGCGTCCTCCTGGGCGCTGTCGTTTCCTGGGCACAGCCCGGCCAGTGAAGCCCAATGGAAGGACAAGCTGCTCGAGCAGCCTTCGGACGCGTCGCTGCCCGTACACCCGACGCAGCTGTATGAATCAGTCGCATCCCTAGCGATTGCGGCCTTTCTGACCCTGTATTTGCACGGCCGAAAGCGCTACGACGGGCAGGTTTTCATCTGGTTCATGGGTCTTTACGCGGCAGTGCGCTTCGCGATCGAGTTTTTCCGCGACGATGACCGCGGGGCGCTCTTGGGGCTCAGCACGTCCCAGCTGATCGGCGTGATCCTAATCGGCGTCTGCGCTTACCTCCACGTCCGCCTGAGCAAACCCGCGCCGGTCGCTGCCGCTGCCGTATAAAGGCGTCTGCCGGGCTCGGGCGCTCAGCATGAGCCTGGAATTGGCGTCGCCCGCCTCGGTGCCTTAGGCTTTGGGCATGCGCTCGCTGGCCTGCATCGTCCCGTTCTTGCTGCTGGCTGGGGCTTGTGGCCAGGGCGTGGACCACCCGAAAGCGGCGCCGGGTTGCGATCCGACGAGCATGAAATGCGTCTACATGTCGCCGCCCGCCTCCAGTGGCACCGGCACCGGCACCGGCAACCAAGCTGGCGCGAGCTCATCGGGCGAGGAGCTCACGTCGCTGACGGGGCAGGTCGTGGTGCTCGGCGACGACGCGTTCAGCCAAGGGACACTGCTGTCGAGCACCGCGCTGGTGACGGCCATCGGCGAGGGCGGTGCGCGCGTGATGGGCAACTACGACGGCATGTCGTTCAAGCTCGAGGGCGTGCTGAAGGACGAAGCCAACTGGTTTTTGGTCACGCCGGAGGCCAAAAGCGGCATGGTTCCCACCATCACGCCCGTCGATACCAGCACCGCAACCGGCGTCTCCGTCGGCGTGGCGAACGCGCTGGTCCTGGACTCGATCTTCCTGAACCTGAACACCGAGCGTTCCCTCGATCGCGCGCAAGTGGTGCTGCGCGTGGTCGATGCGGGCGGCAAATCGGTCGTGGGCGTCCACGCCACTGCCAGCGAGACGCCCGAGGTACTGGCCTACCGCACGGCAGGCACGTGGCTGCGGGACAATTCCGGTATGGATTTGGCGACCGACGACAGCGGCATGATCCTGTTCGGCAATCTGCAGGTCGGCACGGCGCTTGCCAGCCTGCTAGCGACGCTCAGTGGCGCGGCGGCGGCGCGCGTCGACCTCGAGATCGTGGCGGGTGCAACGACGCTGGTAACGGTCGTCGTCGCCGCGAAATGACCGGCCGAACGGCGTGGCTGGTCGCCGCCCGCGGAGCCTGCTAAAGCGCGGCGCAAATGGCGCAGATCATCGACGGCAAGGCGGTAGCGCAGAAGGTTCGTGACGAGGTCAAGGCAGGCGTCACGGCGTTTCGCGCCGCGCACGGTCGCGCCCCCGGGCTGCACGTCGTGCTGGTCGGTGACGACCAGGCTTCGGCCGTGTATGTGCGCAGCAAAGAAAAAGCCGCCGAAGAGATCGGCATGGCCGGCAAGGTCTACCGGCTGCCGGCGACGACGACCGAAGCCGAGCTGCTCGGGCTCGTCGAGCAACTGAACGCCGACGACACGGTGGACGGCATCTTGGTGCAGTTCCCGGTGCCGGCGCAGATCAGCCAAACCCGCGTGATCGAGACGATTTCAGCGGCAAAAGACGTGGACGGCCTGCACCCGCTCAGCGTCGGGGCGCTGTGGGCAGGCGCCGACGGCTTGGTTTCGTGCACCCCGGCCGGTTGCATGCGGCTCCTGCGCGAAGCCGGCGTGAAGCTTTCCGGCGCCAACGCGGTCGTGGTCGGCCGCAGCAACTTGGTCGGCAAGCCCGTCGCCGCGTTGCTTCTGGCTGAAAATGCCACGGTCACGCTGGCGCACTCCAAGACGCGCGACCTGGGCGCGGTGTGCCGCCAGGCCGACGTGCTGGTCGCCGCGGTCGGCCGCGAGGCGATCATCAAGGGCGACTACATCAAGCCGGGCGCCGCCGTGATCGACGTCGGCATGAATCGCAACGCGGCCGGCAAGCTGTGCGGCGACGTCGACTTCGAAGCCGCCGAAAAGATTGCCGGCTTCATCACCAAAGTACCGGGCGGTGTTGGCCCGATGACGATCGCTTGTCTGCTGGAAAACACGCTAAAGGCTGCGAAAATGCGCAAATCACGCGCCTAGCTCCGCGCGCATTTTCTCGAGCGCCGCGTCGACTTGGGCGGCCAGCGCGTCACGCGTGCCGTTGTTGTAAAGCACGTAGTCAGCGCGCTTTTGCTTGTCCGCAAGCGGCAACTGAGCCGCCAGCCGTTCGCGCGCCGCTTGCTCGCTGATGCCGTCGCGCGCGACGATCCGCTCGAGTTGCGTGGCCTCGCGCGCGGTGACCACGACGATCGGCCGTAGCACCGCGTCCAGCCCGACCTCGAACAGCAGCGGCACGTCGTAACCGGCCAACGTGACGCCTTGTTGATCCAGCGCCAGAAAACGCTCCTGCGAGAGCCGGCGCACGATCGGGTGGGTGATGGCGTTGAGGCGCTTGCGTGCCTCCGCGTCCGCAAAAACCAGGGCGCCCAGCTGCTTTCGGTCCAATCCGCCCTCGGCGGTCGCGATTTGCGGGCCAAAAGCCGCCATTACCTCGGCCAAGCCGGCGCTGCCGGGCATCACGGCCTCACGCGCCAGCTCGTCCGCGTCGACGACCGGCACGCCGCGGTCGCGAAACAGCGCGGCTGCGCTGCTCTTGCCGGACCCGATGCCACCAGTGAGGCCGAACACCTTGAGAGCCATCGCCGGGGTCAACGTAGCAGAAAAGCATGCAAAGCCGTTCAACCCGTACAACTGCTAGCCAGCGCACGCTCGCGCAAAGCGCGAGCCAGATCGACCCAACCACACTTTGGCGAGAGCAGATCGCGATCCGCGATCGAGGCCCGGTACAAACTCGGCGAGGCCGAGCGCCGACCGCGGCCTAGAACAAAAATGATCGCGAGGCTGTTCGGGCAAGGCCCGGAGGAGAACAAGACCCAAATACCCGCTTGCCCCCGCGTGGGGTTTTCCGCAGGCTTGGCGGCGTGCGTGCCTTCTGTCTGCCTCTCGGTGCCCTGGCGCTAGTCGTCGCCGGGGCCGCGCGCGGGGCGGAGGCGCCGCGGGTCGTGTTTCACTTTTCGGCGGCTTCGACGCTGTTTGCGCGGCCGGGCGTCGGGCGCCAGGGTTCGGTGTACGTGGGCTCGGGCGACGGCTACGTGCACGCGCTTTCGGCCGACGGCAGCTACCGCTGGAGCTACACGGTCAAAGGCCGCGTCGTCGCGCCGCCCGTTGAAGAAGCCGTCAGTGGGCGTGTATTCATCGCCACCAGCGAGGCTCGCCTGTACGCGCTCGAGCCCGACTCGCACCTGCGCTGGGTATTCCCGCTGCCGGTCGCGCCCAAGAGCGAGCTGCTGTTGACCCCCAAGGGCACGCTGTTGTTCGTGGGCCAAGACGATTACCTCTACGGTGTGACCACCGGCGGCGCCTTGAATCTGCGCTTGGCAGCCGTCGGTGCGCGCTCGGCTCCGGCGTTGTTGGCGACCGGCCAAACTGCGCTCGTGCTCGGCGAAGCGTTCGCCACCGTGAAGGGCTACGGCTACGAGCGCGGCGCGCTGCCGGGCGCATTCGGCGCTTCGGCCAAGCTGGCTATCGACGCCGATCGAGCGGTTTTTTCCTGCGAAGACGACGCGGTTCGGGTCACGAACGGCGCGCGCGTCGAGCTCGAAGCCAAGAGCGATTGCCTGTCGCCGCCGGTGCGCGGCGACGGCTTTTTCGCGATCGCCGAGGGCAACGCTGGCGTGCGTTTGCTGTATCCCAACGGCACGAGCCAAAAGGTCGCGCTCGACTCGGCGCCGTTGCGCCCGATCTGGGACGGCGTGCGGCATCGGCTGATCGTGTCGACGGCGACCGGCTCGGTCACGGTGCTCGAGCTGCCCGGCGGGCAGCCGTAGCCATGGACTTCAAGCGCAAGCTCGGGTTCTTGCCGACGCCGTCGACGCCGCCCGTGAACGTGCCGTCGGCCCTGCCGGTTGCGGCGCCCGAGCCGAGTCGCGACATGATCGACCAGCTGCGCGCGAAAATGGCAGAAATCCTCGAGCGCCCGAAGTTTCAGGCCGCGCCCCGGCCGCCCGCGGATCCGACCGAAACCATTCTACCCTTCGTGCGTGAAGAGACGCCGAACGGGCCGCTGTACCGCCGGCACAGCATCCTGCCGCCTTCGCATCACGTCGGGCGTATCCCGGTCGACTCGGCGTATCACAGTCGTCCCGAGCTGTTGGCGCTGCTGGCGCTCGATCCGTCGCTGTCCGGTGTGCCGGTGCACGGGGCGTTGTTCTTCGATACCGAGACGACCGGCCTGGGGGGCGCCGGGGCGATCGCGTTCTTGCTCGGCATGGCGTGGTTCGACGCCGAGCAGCGCCTGCACGTCGAACAACTGCTGCTGCGCAGCCCGAGCGACGAGCCCGCCATGCTCGACGTCTTGACCGAGCGCCTGGCGCGCACCGAGCTGCTCGTCTCGTACAACGGCAAAGCCTTCGATTGGCCGCTGCTGAAGGGCCGCTACGTGATGAATCGCCGGGAAATACCTCGAGATTTGCCGCACCTGGATCTGCTGCACATCGGCCGGCGGCTGCACCGTGCGCGGCTGGGGGCCTGCCGGCTCAAGACGCTCGAGAGCGAAGTGCTGGGCTTCGAGCGCGGGGTTGATGTCGACGGGGGCGACGTGCCGGCGCGCTACGCCCACTTTCTACGCACGGGTGACGAACAAGCCCTGCGCGAGGTCGTCGACCACAACGCCTGGGACGTCGTCAGCATGGCCGCGCTGGTAGGCCTGTACGGCGAGCCCTTCGACCTGATGCACGGCGAAGACCTGGTCGGTTTCGCCAAAACCATGAAGCGTGCCGGTGCGCTGGCGGTCGCCGAGCGTGCGGCGGATCGCGCGCTCGAGCTCGGTGCCACCAAGGCGCTCAAGGTGCGCGGTGACGTCCACAAGGCTCGCGGCGATCGCGCCCGCGCGCTCGAAGACTTCGAGTCGCTCGCCCAAGGCCTCGACGATCCCGCGCTGCGGCTCGAGCTGGCCAAGCTGTACGAGCACTTCGTCAAAGACCCGGGCCGGGCCCTTCAAATCCTCGACCAGGGGACGGGCGAGGCCGAATCCGCCCTCGAAAAGCGTCGCTCACGCCTCGAGCGCAAACAAACGAAAACCAGACCCAGATAACACGGAGCCGGGGAGTCGGGGAGAAGCCGAGAAGAGGATTTCTTGATGGGCGGGCGGGCAAGGGTCGACGTGACCGCTGGCGTCGAGGTCGCGATCGACTGCTCGAACAAACAAAAATCTCCCCGTCTCCCCGTCTCCCTGTTTGCTCGTTCTCGGTTCTCGCCCCCGGGTGCTATATCCCGCGGACCGTGGCTTACGATCATCGAGCGATTGAACCGAAGTGGCAGCGTGTCTGGGAAGAGCGGCAGAGCTTCAAGTCTGTTCGCCACCCCGGGCGGCCCAAGTTCTACGTGCTCGACATGTTCCCGTATCCGTCCGGCTCGGGTCTGCACGTCGGGCACCCGGAGGGCTACACGGCGACCGATATCGTGGCGCGCTACAAGCGCGCGCTCGGGTTCGACGTTTTGCACCCGATGGGCTGGGACGCGTTCGGCTTGCCCGCCGAGCAGCACGCGATCAAGACCGGCCAGCACCCGTCCAAGAACACCGCCGACAACGTCGCCACCTTCCGGCGCCAGCTCAAGAGCCTGGGCTTTTCGTACGACTGGTCGCGGGAAGTCGACACGACCGACCCCAAGTACGTGCGTTGGACGCAGTGGATCTTCCTGAAGCTGTTCGAGCGCGGGCTGGCATTTCAGGGGGAAATCCCGGTCAATTGGTGCCCCGAGCTCGGCACTGTGCTGGCCAACGAAGAAGTGATCGACGGTCGCAGCGAGCGCGGAGGTTACCCGGTCGTTCGCCAACCACTCCGGCAATGGCAGCTGCGCATCACCGCCTACGCTGACCGCTTGGCAGAGGACCTGGAACCGCTCGATTGGCCGGAGACCAAGCAGAAGCAGCGCGATTGGGTCGGCAAGAGCGAAGGCGCCGAAGTCGACTTTCAGGTGGCGGGTCGCGCTGAAAAGATCCGCGTCTTCACCACGCGGCCCGACACGCTATTCGGCGCCACGTACATGGTGATCGCGCCGGATCATCCGCTGACGCAATCGCTCGCCGGCGAAACCGAGCGCGCGCGGATCGCGGAGTACATCACCGCCGCATCACGCAAGAGCGATCTGGAGCGCACCGGGCTGAACAAGGAAAAAACCGGTGTCTTTACGGGTTCTTACGCGATCAATCCGCTGACCCAAAAGCAGATTCCGATCTACACCGCCGACTACGTGCTCGGCGCTTATGGCACCGGGGCAATCATGGCGGTGCCGGCGCATGACGAGCGCGATTTCGAGTTCGCCAAACACTACGACCTACCAATCATCGAGGTGGTCAGCCCCGACGGCCAGCTGCATGAGGCGCTCGACGCGCCGTTCACGGGTGACGGCATCGCCGTGCGCTCGGGTCAGTTCGACGGGCAGCGCACGCCAGAGATGAAGCAGAACATCTTGCGCCACATCGAGCAGACGAAGCTCGGCGAGCGCAAAGTGAACTACCGCCTGCGCGACTGGGTGTTCTCGCGCCAGCGCTACTGGGGCGAGCCGATCCCGGTTTATTTTCCGGTCGCTTGTGAGGGGGACCCGCGGCGCGGTGCGGCGTACACCATCGACTATTCGAAGCCGATCCCGGTGCCCGAAAACGAGCTGCCACTGGTCCTGCCGGTGCTCGAAGACTACGCTCCGGGCGACCCCGCCGGCCCGCTGGTCAAGGCGCTGGATTGGCGTTT
>FSUE01000801.1_pt1 | contig 18996 bp, 17 predicted proteins | sample 1637031 | NCBI WGS metagenome assembly FSUE01 (sample SAMEA3914819, study PRJEB12502) | metagenome | biome: forest; material: soil | place: Canada | collected 2010-06-26 | depth 0.3 m | reverse complement strand
CGGCACCCGACGCGCCAGCCGCGCCCGACAATCCAGCCGTACCGCCGCTGCCGGCTGTAGCGGGCGTTCCCGCCGTGCTGGGCGCCCCCGCGCCTCCGCTTCCTCCGGTTTGAGCAGACGTTCCAGCTTCTCCGCCATCGCCTGTCTGCGCGCCGCCGTCGCCAAGGGACGAGTGATCGTTCCCTGGCACGCTCGAATTCTCGTAAGTGGCACACGCCAGCACGGCGCTACACACCAACGCGGACGTGTAGCGGCGCAGGCGAAGGATTGAGGCGGAGCGGTCAGACTGCACCGTCACCCTATGCCCGCCCACGAGCCTTTCCGTGCGTGCGGCGGTGTTTTTTTGCTGAGCCGCCTTGGCTTGGGTTACCCGCCCGAGTACGCTGCCGGCGCAGGGCAGTGGCTAGGTCTTCAACGCCGGTTGGCTGGGCGGTCGGCGCGACGAATCACGCATGCACGGCGGACCGGAACACATCCGCGAGCTCGCGGAAGGTCGCCGCGAAGGGCGACTGTGGGCGCCAGACGAGCGCGATGGTGCGATGGGGCGCCGGCGAGGTGAAGGGACGGACCTCGAGCTGGCCGCGGCGGTTTTCGACCGCGACCGCGAGCTGCGGGAGGAGCGTGATGCCCGAGCCCGACGACACCATCTGCGCAAGTGTCGATAGACTCGTTGCGCGAAGCTCCGTCTCCTTGGTTCCGGCGCGGTCGCAGACCGAAAGCGCTTGTGTGCGGAAGCAGTGCCCCTCGTCGAGCAAGAGCACCTTCTCGTTCTCCAGCTCGCTTGGTGCGAGCCGTTTCTTCCGCGCAAGGGGGTGCCCACGGGGCAGCGCAACGACGAACGGGTCGCTCGCGATGCGGCCAGAGGCCCACTCGCCAATGTCCGCCTCGAGCGCCAGCAAGCCCGCGTCGAGCCGCCCTTCGCGCAAGTCGGCTACGATCGCGTCTGTCTTCTCTTCGCGAAAGACGAGCTGAAGCTTCGGGAAGCGCTTGCGAACGGCGGGCATCACGTCTGGAAGAAGATACGGAGCGATCGTCGGGATCACGCCGATTCGGTACGTGCCCGAGTGCGGCTTCGTGAGCTCCTTGGCGGCGGCGATCATGTCGTTGATCTCAAGCAGGACTCGCCGTGCGTGAGCGACCACGACCGCGCCGGCAGCCGTGAGCAAGACGCGGCGGCGATCGCGCTCGAAGAGCTGAACGCCGAGCACGTCCTCGAGCTGCTTCACCTGGGCGCTGAGCGTCGGTTGCGAGACGTGGCAGCGCTCCGCAGCCTTGTGGAACCCGAGCGTTTCAGCGACGGCAACGACGTACTGGAGCTGGCGAGGCGAGACATCTTGTACGCTGATAGTCATGGTCTATCAGTGTAGTCGAAACATCGTCTTGGACCAATCATCGCCCAGGTCCTACTTTCAGCGTCGTGGACGCCTGACAGAGCGCTGGAGGTGCCCCAAGGAGATGACCAAGATGCTGACCACCGTAAACAGGGGAGTCGAGAGCCATGACAACTGAAGCGAAATGCCCTTTCCCTCACGCGACCGGGGGGACGTCGAACCGTGACTGGTGGCCGAACCAGCTGCGGCTGGACCTCCTTCACCAGCACTCCGCCAAGTCCAATCCGATGGGCGAGGACTTCGACTATGCCAAGGAGTTCAGGAGTCTCGACTTCGCGGCGCTCAAGACGGATGTCGCGCAGCTGATGACCGCGACGCAAGACTTTTGGCCGGCAGACTTCGGCCACTACGGTCCTTTGTTCATCCGCATGGCGTGGCACAGCGCCGGCACGTACCGCGTTGGCGACGGCCGCGGTGGTGGCGGTCGCGGGCAGCAGCGCTTCGCGCCGCTCGACAGCTGGCCGGACAACGTTAGCCTAGACAAGGCGCGTCGCCTGCTCTGGCCGATCAAGCAGAAGTACGGCCGCAAGGTCTCGTGGGCCGACCTGTTTATCCTCACCGGCAACGTCGCCCTCGAAACCATGGGCTTTCAGACCTTTGGTTTCGGCGGAGGCCGCGAGGACGTCTGGGAGCCTGATCAAGACGTCTACTGGGGTACGGAGAAGACGTGGCTCGGTAGCGACAAGCGCTACTCGGGGGAGCGGGACCTAGAAAAGCCGCTCGCGGCCGTCCAGATGGGTCTCATTTACGTCAACCCAGAGGGCCCGAACGGCAATCCGGACCCGCTCGCGGCGGCGAGGGACATCCGCGAGACCTTCGCTCGCATGGCCATGAACGACGAAGAGACCGTCGCGTTGATTGCCGGCGGGCACAGCTTCGGCAAAGCTCACGGCGCCGGACCCACAGCGCATGTCGGCGCCGATCCTGAAGCGGCCGACGTCGATGCCCAGGGTTTCGGTTGGGCGAGCACGTTCCGCACGGGCAAGGGGGCCGACGCGATCACGAGCGGCCTCGAGGTTACGTGGACCACCACACCGACGACATGGAGCACTGACTTCTTCAAGCACCTCTTCGGCTACGAGTGGGAGCTGACAAAAAGCCCGGCTGGCGCGCAGCAGTGGAAGCCGAAGGGAAGCGCGGGCGTGGGCACGGTTCCGCACGCGCACGACTCGTCGAAGCGCATCGCGCCGTCCATGCTGACGACGGATCTCTCGCTGCGGCTCGATCCGGCGTACGAGCTGATCTCGCGGCGCTTCATGGAACATCCGGACCAGTTCGCCGACGCTTTTGCTCGAGCCTGGTTCAAGCTCACGCACCGCGATATGGGCCCCCGCGCGCGCTACCTCGGTCCGGAGGTGCCTGCCGAAGAGCTGATCTGGCAAGACCCGCTACCCAAGGTCGACCACCGCTCATCGACGAGCAGGACGTCGCATCGCTGAAGAGCAAGCTGCTCGGCTCGGGGCTGTCTATCGCGCAGCTCGTGTCGACCGCGTGGGCGTCGGCTTCCACCTTCCGCAGCTCTGACAAACGCGGCGGCGCGAACGGCGCGCGCATTCGGCTTGCCCCGCAGAAGGACTGGGCCGTCAATCAGCCAGTGCAACTGGCGAAGGTCCTCGATACGCTCGAGGGCGTCCAACGAGCGTTCAACGACGCGGCGACCGGCGGCAAGAAAGTCTCGCTCGCCGACTTGATCGTGCTTGGCGGCGCTGCGGGAATCGAGGAAGCCGCGCACAACGCAGGTCATGCAATGACGGTACCGTTCAGACCGGGGCGTACGGATGCGACGCCGGAGCAGACGGATATTGCGTCTTTCGCCGTTCTGGAGCCGATGGCTGACGCGTTCCGCAACTACCAGAAAGCAACCTACGACGTGCCGGGAGAAGCACTCATGATCGATAAAGCGCAGCTCCTGACACTGACTGCGCCGGAGATGACGGTGCTCGTGGGAGGCCTGCGCGTGCTCGGTGCCAACGCCGGAGCGTCGAAGCACGGCGTCTTGACCAAGAAACCGGAGGCGCTGACCAACGACTTCTTCGTGAACCTCCTCGACATGAGCACGGAGTGGAAGGCCGTGTCTCCGGCGAAGGATGTGTTTGAAGGGCGCGATCGGAAGACCGGCGCGGTCAAGTGGACCGGCACGCGGACCGATCTCGTCTTCGGCTCGAATTCGCAACTCCGTGCGCTGGCCGAGGTCTACGCGAGCTCGGACGCGCAGGAGAAGTTCGTCCGAGACTTCGTGGCCGTCTGGACGAAGGTGATGAATCTCGATCGCTTCGACGTCGTCGCCTGAACGCCAAAGTCGCGCGCTTCGTCAAGAACAGCGCCCATCGAGCTGCGCGGCCGATGGGCTGGCCATTTCAGTGCACGCGGCGCCACGGTGCGCCTCGATGCTTCCGGATTGGTCAGCTCAGACGAGCGCCTGCCGCTTTCTAGCCCGTCGCTGCGGCGGAGTGGCGACGAGGGAGGCGAAATACGCCTTCGGTTCCACGAGCTCTCTGACGAGAGCGTTGTCAGTCGACGTGAGCTCGGCGCGTAGCTTGCGTTTGAGTCGCGTTTCGAGCTGGCGTACTCGTTCGCGAGAGACGTTGAAGATTCGGGCAATTTCGGCAAGGCAGAGCTGCTCTTCCGGATCTGCCATCAACCGATGCTCCGCGATGTAGCGCTCCCGGGGAAGGAGCTTGGCCACGGCAGCACTGACGGCCTCCCGCAGCCTACCCTGTACCTGGCGGTGCAGCAGCAGCCCCTCCTGGTCGTCGCTTGCCGCCATTCGCTCGAGCGGGCTACTCGAGTGGCCCGAAGCCTTCGCGTCGAGCGAGACGTCGCGGTAGTCGAGCCTTTGCAGCATGCGGCTAAGACGGTCTGCCGAAACACCCATGCGTGCCGCCAAGGCTTCGTCAGCCACATCGCCCACACCGAATTGAGCGCAGACTCGTGCGCGCTCACGACGTAACTTGAAGAAGATCTGCGAACGCATCGGCCCGTCGGCACCGCTGACCGAGCTGTACGACCTGACGACGTAAGCGAGCATCCGCGCTCGCACCCAATAATTGGCATAGGTGCCGAAGCGCAGTCCGCGCTCAGGCTGAAATCTCGCAAGCGCCTTGACGACGCCGAGGTTGCCTTCAGCGACGAGGTCGCCGATGGGCACGCCATAGTGACGGAACTTCATCGCGACTCCAACAACCTGCCGAAAGTGCGAACGCACCAGAGCGTCGGCAGCGCGACGGTCGCCGGCAAGCCTCCAGCGCCGTGCGAGCTCGGCTTCCTCCTCTTGTTCCAAAACGGGCTCGCGTCGGGCAGCGGCCAAGTAGTACGCAGTATCTTTGGTGATCGAAACGACTGTCATGGTGGCACCTCCGTGAAAGCAGGACTTGTGCCTGCGGTCGCCAGCACCATTCTTCGGCAGAGGTAGCGCTCGTGAGACGCCCGGTGACTGCCCGCCGACGACGGCGTCCGCCGGTTGCCGCTGCTCGCCTCCGGCAAGGGCTCTGGCTGCTCGCCAGTCGCGCACACGCATCGTGCGCTGCTCGTGCGCTGACGCTGCGAAGTCGAGCCGTCCGCCCACGCTGGTGCTGGCGGTTTCGCTCGGGTTTCTTGCAGTGACTCCGGTCGGGCCGCTTTAACGGGTATTTCACATGGATTAACGCGCGGACGAGGTCGGTGGCCTGCACGATGACTTCAAGGCGATGGGATGCGAGCGGCTCCCACCATCGCGCCAGGAGCTCGAACCATGAAACAGATCGTAGGTCAGGGCGCTGCTCTGCGCGAAACGCTGAAGCAGCTCGAAAGCGCGGCACGGACCGACTGCACCGTGCTCATCTTGGGCGAAACAGGCACGGGTAAAGACCTCATTGCACGCGCGCTCCACGAGTCCAGCGCACGCGCGGCGGCTCCCTTCGTGAGGTTTAATTGCGCCACGATTCCGGCGGGGCTATTCGAGAGCGAGCTGTTCGGGCACGAACGGGGCGCGTTCACCGGCGCATTCGAGCGGAGGCCGGGCCGATTCGAGCTCGCAGCAGGTGGCACCATTTGCTTGGAAGAGATCGGTGAGCTTCCTCTCCAAGTGCAACCCAAGCTCTTGCGCGTACTTCAGGAACGCGAATTCGAGCGACTCGGCAGCGGCCGGACGCTTCGTTCGAACGCGCGCATCGTCGCCACGACGAATCGTGACCTCGCCGCCCTGTGCCGGGCTCGTGAGTATCGCGAGGATCTCTACTATCGACTTCACGTGTTCCCCGTTCGAGTTCCGCCGCTGCGGGAACGTCGTGAGGACATTCCCGCTCTGATTGACCACTTTCTGCAGCGTTACGCGCGCCAACTCGCGAAGGACCTGCGTGCAGTTTCGGGCTCCGCCATGTCGACACTCTTGGGGCACGATTGGCCGGGCAACATTCGAGAGCTCGAAAACGTGCTGGAACGAGCGGCAATCTCGAGCACTGGACCCCTGGTGGAAGTGACCCTCGGTCCGGTGGCGTGCCCGCCGTCGGCGCTCCCCGGTCAGCGTTTGGAGGCTCTCGACGACGTCAATCGTGCGCACATCATCTCGATCCTCAGGAGTACGAACGGAGTGATCGGCGGGCCGCAAGGAGCCGCGGCCCGCCTGGGCATGAAGCGCTCGACGCTCAATTTTCGACTCAAGAAGCTCGGAATTCCTCAGGGACACGGGCGACTCCAACCGCGGGCGATGCTGGGCTCGGTGGCCTTGGGCGACGACTGAGATGATGACAATGAAAAGAACACTACTGCCAGCGCTCGCAAGCCTCGTCATCGTGTGCGCAACTCGGCCGGCAACCAGTTTGCCGGCTCCACCGGCGCCGGAATCGACGGCATTCGAAGCTAGACTGAACGCCGAGCTCGGCGTGCCGGGGGGGCTGACCGCAGACCATGTCGCACGACGCGCCGTCGTCACCAGCTTCGACGTAAGCGCCCGCAGGGCCGGGCTGGTGGCGGCCGCCGCCGACGTTGACCGCGCGCTGCTGGCCTACTTGCCCGAGGTGAGCGTGAGCGCCAGTTACCTGCGTCTGTCGGACATCGGGACGTCAAACCTGGGCACAATCGTGGTGGCGCCGGATAGCCCGCCTGGTCCGCTTCCTCCGGGCGCCACGCTTGCAAACGCCCCATTCGTGCTCGAAGGCATCCTGAACCAATATGTGCTTCAGGCGAACCTGTTGGTGCCAGTCTCCGACTACTTCTTGCGTGTAGCTCCAGCGCACGCGTCGGCCAAGTACGCTGAGCAGGCGGCTTCCGCCAACGTGCTGGTCGCACGGGCTCAGACGATGACTGACGCGCAAGTCACCTACTACGGGTGGGTGCGCGCTCGACTGGCGGTGACGGTTGCCGAACAGGCTTTACGTGACGCTGAGGCACACTTGCGCGATGCGCGCGTGGGCGAAGACGCTGGCACAGCGTCCCACGCCGACGTCCTCCGACTCGAATCACAGGTCGCGCGAAGTGAGCTGCTCTTGATCAGCTCCCGAAGTCTCGCGGCGCTCAGCGAGCAACAGCTTCGGACGGCGCTGCACGACGATTCCAATGAGCCACTCGCCGTGGGCGAAGACATCCGAATCGATCCGCCACCGGCCCCCGCCACGGCCGGGGCCGAAGGCCGCATCCTGCCCACCCTATGGACACAGGCCGAGCGGAATCGCCCCGAGCTTCGAGCGCTCTCAGCCAATGCGCGAGCTTTCGGTGCCCAAGCTCGAGCCGAGCGAGCGAGTTATCTCCCCAGGCTGGAGCTGCTGGCTGGGGCGACGTACGCCAACCCGAATCCGCGAATTTTCCCCCCGGAGAGCGAGTTCCGTGGGACTTGGCAGGCCGGCGGGCGGCTGAGCTGGGCACTCAACGACATTCCCGCCGCGCGCGCACGCGCGGAAGCGGCGACTGCACGAGGTGCTGCCTCGATTGCTGAACGCAGCGCCCTCGTTGATCGAGTCCACATCGAGGTCCGAGCGGCGCTTCAGGCTGTCGATGACTCGGACGTCGCGCTTCGCACGACTCGGCGCGGCCTCGCCGCTGCCGAGGAGTCATATCGGGTCCGACGCTTACTATTCCAGAACGGTAGGTCGACCAGTGTCGAGCTTCTGGACGCCGAAACGGAGCTCACACGCGCTCGTCTAGAAAATCTCAACACGCTCGTCGATGCGCGCGTAACCCGGGCGCGCCTGAAGTATGCGCTCGGCCTCGTTGTGCCGAGCCCCTAAGACGATCGCGTGCCGCGACAGTGAGCGACGTGGTGTGGACCGAGTGTGGCCTCACCCAGCGCACTTCGGGAGGAGGCCCCTTCGACGCGCTTGCCGCGTGAGGGTTAAGCGGTGTGAAAGGGGCGACATCGCCTTGCGGAAGTGCTGCGCGCGGACGTCGGCAGAGCGAGCGAGAACACATTCACAGCTTTTTCGCAGAGCTTAACTTTCGGTTCAGATCGCTTGGACTGAAGGTGTTGACGACGGAGAGGCCTGCCGCCCTGACATCCCGATTGCTTCGCATCTCAGAAAACGGAGTTTCGACAAATGACTGCTATCTCAACACAGCCGGGGGAGGCCCCGACGAGACCGCCCCGGCCGAGCTCGGCTCAGCTCGACCAGAAAGTCGTATTTGCGGCTCTCGAGTATGGCGCTGCGTGGCCGATTGACGCGGGGGTTTCGTGCGCCTGGCCGCCGCTACGACAGCTGAGTAGCGAATCCGCCGGCGACTTTGCGAAGCGGGTCGGCCGCGAGCTGACGGGGCTGTGCGGTCGTCGATTCCCCGGCGGCTCAATCGCCGCGCTCTCACTCGCTTCGGGCATCACCAGCGAACAAATCTCAGCGCGCTGTGCGATCGGAGCCGGGCTGCTGCGGTGTTTCGCGCAGTCTGACATCGTCTTCCTTCTGACTTGTGACGCGCGTGCCTCGCGGGATGAGCGAGCGCATGTCCTAGCGCTCGCGGAAGGGCTTTCTGAAGGCCAAATTGGGCGCCGGGTGCTGGTGCGCTTTTCGAATCTGTCGCACGGCCTGCACGGTCAGGTGCTGACATGACCAAGCAGCTTGCATCCGAGCCCACCGGCCAACTCCGGCGAGGGAACCGAGACACGCATGCCTTGACTCGAGAACAGGAACTGGCCCTGGCGACCTCGTGGCGGACTTCCGGAGACCGGGCTGCGGCGGAGGCCCTCGTGCGAGCGCACCTGGGGCTGGTGGTTGCCGTTGCTCGCAAGTATCGGCGCTATCCGATCTTGCAGGACGAGCTCATCGCTGAGGGCAACTTCGGCGTCGTGCGTGCGCTCGGCAAGTTCGACCCCGAACGTGGACTGCGCTTTGCGACCTATGCCGTCTATTGGATCAGGTCGTGCATTCTCGATCACGTGCTCAAGTCTTGGAGCTTGGTCGGGGGCGGCTCCGGTGCTCTGCGCTCCAAGGTGTTTTTTAGGCTTCGGCGCGAACGTATGCGTGCTGCGAACTTTCTCGGAGAAGGCGAGGCAGCAGACTCGGTCGTGGCCGAGCGCCTCGGAATCACGCCACGACGGCTCGCGGCGATGAATCAGCGCCTGGACCTGCGTGACGTCTCACTAGATGTGCCCGCGGCTGATGACTCGATGAGCCTGCTGGACCGGCTTTGCGCAGCCGACGATCCCGAGCTCGAGCTGTCGCGCGCCCGAACTCGACCGCACGTGATCGCGGCGGTGCGGACTGCGGTGTCCGGGTTGGATCCTCGCGAGCGGTATATTGCCGAGCATCGCTTGATGGCGGACTCCGCCGACGAGATGTCGCTTGGCGAGCTAGGCCGACACCTGGGCGTGTCGCGCGAACGAGCCCGGCAGATCGAAGAGCGTGTCAAACGCAAGCTTCGAAAGCGCATCCCCGAGGGTCGAGGGTCACTCTTCGACGAGTGGCGCGAGCACTCGTCGAAGGGTGATGAGTGTCGGCCGGGGCCGTGCCTGGCCTCGATGCAATAGCGCTGCCTGAACCTCCGATCCGAACACCGACGACGAGCAGATGCGATACTCAACTCCGGATTCCCACGAGCGGCAGCGACTCACTTCGACCAAGGCCGCGATCGTGGCCTCGATCATCTCGGTGCCCGCAGCGCTTGCGCAAACTCCACAAGGCAGCGTGCCCTCCACCCCGACCTATGATGCCTTGAGGGAGACCGAGTCAAAGCTTGAGGGGCTCGAAAAAGAGGTGAAAGCATTCGAGTTCCACGGCTACTTTCGTTCGGGTTTTGGTGTGAATAGCCGGGGTGGCCAGCAAGTTGCTTTCCAGGCGCCCGGAGCGGGAGCGAAATTTCGACTGGGCAACGAGGCCGAAACTTACGGCGAGCTCATCCTCGTCAACAACTGGGTGAACAGCGAAGAGGAGTCGGACAAGGCGTGGCTCAAATCGGAGGTCATGGTCGAGGCGAACACGACGAGCTCTGCCAGCTACGCCAACTTCTCTACCGGGAACGACGAATTCCGCCTGCGCGAGGCATTCGTCCGCGCTGGCAACCTCTTCGCAAGCCAACCCAAGGCCGAGCTGTGGGCTGGGGAGAGGTACTACCGGCGCCAGCACATCGAAGTTGACGACTTCTTCCCCTTGGACATGAGCGGCTATGGCGCCGGCCTCGAGAACTTCAACGTCGGGATCGGCGAAGTCGCCGTCGCCTACTTGGCCGGCGCGCGTCCTGACATCGCGACCCAGCGTGGCAACTACGTCAAGAGCAACGCTGACCTGCGTCTCTACAATGTAAAGGCACCTGGCGGAACACTTGCTTTTTGGCTCGATCTCGCCTTCAGCCGAGGTGGCAGGACGACGAGCGGCGAAACGGTTCCGACCGACAAGGGGTATGCAGTTGGGCTCCGTCATCAAGCCTTGGAGTGGCTTGGCGGCTACCACGCATTTGGGATCGAGTACGGAACCGGGCCGGCTAGCAACTTCAGCACCGCGCTGCAAGATCCAATGCCGGTTCTGCATCGGGCCAAGCGGCTCCTCATTACGGAGCACGTGCTGCTGCAACCGAACCAATGGTTCGCGGTGATGCCTATCCTAGTCCTCCAGTGGACTCGAGACGGCGTTCTTCAACGCGGTTGGGACCGTTGGCTGTCGTTCGGTGCGCGGCCGATCGTCTTCTTCACGAAGTACCTCTCGGCAGCGTGTGAAGGCGGCGTCGACTATACGCATAGCAGCACGGGTGAATATTCCGGCTGGCTGCGCAAGCTGACGTTCGCGCCGCAAGTAGGTGCGGGTCGCAAGTTCTTCAGTCGGCCCGTGCTGCGCGTGTTTGCGACCTACGCACAATGGTCGAACGGCCTACGTGGCTTCGTGGGTGGAATCCCGTTCAAGTACAGAACGACGGGCGCCACCTACGGCGTACAAGCCGAAACCTGGTGGTGAGACGGGAGATAGCAAAAGTGTCCAATCCAGAAATGACCGCAGCGGCGCCAGGGCAATCCACGACCGAGAGCAGTTTGCCGCAAACGCGTCCGCTCGGGATCGTCACTGCCCTGTTTTTCATGTGGGGCCTTCTCACCTCGTTGAACGACATCCTCGTTCCGCAGCTGAAATCGATCTTCGACCTCAGCTACGCGCGGGCCATGCTCGTCCAATTCGCGTTCTTCTCGGCCTACTTCTTGTTCTCCATACCTTGGTCGAAGGTCGTAGCCGCGATTGGTTATCAAAAGACGATGGTGTCCGGCCTCCTCAGCATGGCTTGCGGAGCATTTCTGTTCGTACCCGCCGCGTCAGCAGCGTCATATCCCTTGTTCCTGACGGCGTTGATCCTGCTAGCGGCGGGGATCACTGGCCTGCAGGTGTCGGCCAACCCTTACGTCGTGGCGCTGGGCAAACCAGAAACGGCCTCGAGTCGCCTCAATCTGACGCAAGCTTTCAATGCCCTGGGGACGACCCTCGCACCGCTGCTCGGTGGGCTGCTGATCCTCAGCGCAGCGCCCCTGGCGGCGTCGGAGCTCCGAGAGCTCTCACCACAGGCGCTTCATCTGTATCGCGTGCAGGAAGCCGCGTCGGTGAAGCCGCCGTACGTCGTGATCGGTCTTGCGCTGGTTTTGCTGGCCGGGCTCATCGCTACAGCCAAGCTCCCCAAACTGGCAACGACGGTATCCGGCGCGGCAGAAGGTGCCGGTGACTCGATCTGGAAGCACCCGAATACGACCTTGGGGGCGCTCGCGATCTTTGCCTACGTGGGGGCCGAGGTTTCTATCGGAAGCTTCCTAGTGAACTATTTCGGCCAAGCTGACATTGCGGGCCTCTCGCCGAGGGCGGCCGCGGGCTACGTGTCGTTCTACTGGGGTGGCGCGATGGTCGGCCGTTTTCTCGGAGCTGCGCTCTTGCGTCGGATCTCGGCGGGACACCTCTTGGCCGTTTGCGCGAGCTGCACGGCGGTTCTGGTTTCGACTTCGATGCTGACCAGCGGACAGGCGGCCATGTGGAGCATCATCGCAGTTGGACTTTTCAACTCCATCATGTTCCCGAGCATTTTTAGCCTCGGGGTCGCGGAGCTTGGTCCCCTGACGGGAAGCGGCTCCGGCCTTCTGAGCATGGCCATCGTCGGAGGTGCCATCCTGCCGCCGATCCAAGGGGCGATTGCCGACCGTGTCGGTATTCAACACGCGTTTTTCATCCCGGTGCTCTGCTATCTCTACATCCTTTTCTACGCGCTCAAGGGCGCGCTACCGAACAGCGCGCGGCACGTCGGAGCAGAACACGAGGGAGCTCCGTCGTGCTGATCGCCGGCGATATCGGCGGTACGAAGTCGGACCTAGCGATCTACTCGGTCGAAGCCGGACCGCATGCGCCACTGGCGCAAAAAGAGGTTCGTAGTGCCGACTACGCCAGCCTGGCGGAGATGGTTACGGACTTTCTCCGCCAGGTGAAACTCCCGGTGGAGGTCGCCTCGTTCGACGTCGCGGGGCCAGTCATCGACGGACACGCGAAGACGACGAACCTACCGTGGGTGATGGACGAGACCTCGCTGGCGGCGGACTTGAAGCTCAAATCGGTCCATCTCATGAACGATCTGGAAGCGGTCGCGCGTGCCGTACCCGTTCTGCGCGCGAGCGACCTTGTCACACTCAACGCCGGACAGCCGGTTACCAGAGGCCCGATCGCCGTCATCGCGCCGGGCACCGGCCTCGGTGAGTCTTTTCTGTCCTGGGACGGTAGCGGGTACGTGGCGCACGCCTCCGAGGGTGGTCACTCGGACTTCTCGCCGACGGACGAGCGCCAGATTCGGTTGCTCCAGGAGCTCCTGAGACACTTCGATCACGTAGGTGTCGAACGCGTTTGTTCTGGGATTGGCGTCCCGAACATCTACGCCTACCTTCGCGACCAAGAAAAGCTAGCGGAAAGTCCCGAGGTCGCTCGCTCGATAGCGTCGGCTAAAGACTCCACGAAAGCGATCGTGGAGGCTGGCGCAGACCCGCATGGCTCGAGTGTGCTGTGTCGCGCGACGGTCGAGATGTTGGTTTCGATTCTTGCCAGCGAAGCAGGCAACCTTGCGCTGAAGGTGTTCGCCACCGGTGGCGTCTACTTGGCAGGAGGCATCGCCGTGCGGCTGCTGGGCATGCTGCAGGGGTCCGGCTTCATGCAAGCGTTCAAACGCAAGGGTCGCTTCGAAGAGCTGATGAGCCGAATCCCGGTTCACGTCATCACGGCGCGGGCGGCTCTCCTCGGGGCTGCCGCCTATGGGCTTGCCGAAATGAAGGACGATGCTCAGGAGAGTAGGTGAACAATATGCTTCCCACTGTCTATCTGGCCAGGCACGCCGAAACGGTTTGGTCCGCGAGCGGGCAACACAGATTTGGCACTCACCGAGCTCGGCGAGCGCAATGCGCGGCGGCTCGGATGGCGGCTCAGCGGGCTCACCTTCGCCAAGGTATGCACGAGTCCCAAGCAACGAGCCAAGCGCACGGCAGAGCTTGCCGGCTACGGAGCTCTGGTTCAGGTCGATCACGATCTCGTCGAATGGGATTATGGCGAATACGAAGGCCGCCTGACGGCCGACATTCGCCGAGAACGCCCGGACTGGCAGCTGTTCCGAGACGGCTGCCCGGGCGGTGAGTCACTTCAAGAGGTCGCGGCTCGGGCCGATCGCGTGGTCAGCCGCGTGCGCGCCATGGCGGGCGACGTGCTGCTCTTCTCGAGCGGTCACTTTCTCCGAGTGTTGGCGACGCGCTGGATCGGCATGAATCCAAGGCGGGCCGGATCGCTCACGCTGAACACGGCTAGCCTGAGTGTGCTGGGCTACGAGCACAGCTTGGTTGAGCCAACGATCCAGTTGTGGAACGACGCTCACCACGTGCTCACGGCAAACGCCGAAGGCACTAGCGCCTTGCGACCCCGGCCGGTCTTGCAACCGAGGAGGTAAGACGATGAACGGAGCACAACTACTTCACGATCAAGGCCAGAGTCTGTGGCTAGACAACATCACCAGGGACTTGCTTAGTAGTGGCACGCTCGCGCGCTACGTCCGCGAGTTGGCCGTCACTGGGCTCACCTCGAACCCGACGATCTTCGATCATGCGATCAGGAATACCGCGGCCTACGACATTCCCATCACCGAAAAGGCCAGGGCAGGCAAGACCGCTGAGGCGCTTTTTTTCGAGCTGGCGCTCGAAGATCTCGTTTGCGCCGCCGACCTCTTTCGGCCGATCCATGAAAGGACGAACGGAGTGGACGGATGGGTCTCGCTGGAAGTGTCTCCTCTACTGGCGTACGACGCGCCCGACACGCTTGCTGCAGCGAAAGAGCTGTTTGCTCGGGCGGGGCGTCCCAACCTGTTGATCAAGATCCCCGGCACGGCGCAGAGCCTCCCGGCCATCGAGGAAGCAATTTTCGCCGGCATTCCAGTGAACGTGACGCTGCTCTTTTCTCGCGAGCAATACCTAGCGGCGGCCGATGCCTTCATGCGGGGCATCGAGCGACGCATCGAGGCCGGTCTCGATCCCAATGTCGCGTCCGTCGCATCGCTGTTCGTCAGCCGCTGGGACTCCGCGGTCGCCAAGCGTGTGCCCGACAACCTCGCCAACCGGCTGGGCATCGCCATCGCCATGCGCACCTACGGCGCCGCTTGCGCGCTACTGGCCTCGCAACGATGGCAGCGAATCCACAACCGGGGTGGCCGTGCGCAACGTCTTCTCTGGGCGAGCACCGGAACCAAGGACCCCCGCGTCTCCGCTGTGCTTTACGCGACCGCCCTGGCTGCGCCCTGCACCGTCAACACGATGCCGGAGGGCACGCTGAAAGCGCTGGCAGCTCACACCGAGTCGAACGAGCTCCTGCCTGTCGACGGGGGAGACTGCGAAATGGTGTTGGGACAATTCGCAAGAGCAGGCGTTGACGTAGACGCTTTGGCGGCCCGGCTCCAGGTCGAGGGAGCGGAGTCCTTCGTTCGCTCATGGGACGACCTCATGGCGGTGATTTCCTCGAAGAGCGCCACGCTCCGACAAGAACGCTCAGCGTCACGCGTCACTTGAACCGTGAGGGCGCAAGCCGACGACGAGCTGACCCAACCGAAAGGAACACGCCCATGGCAATAGGCACTCCAGGCACGAACGAGCGCGCAGCGCATCGAGGCTCGGCGCGCAGCGCGCTCAGATCGCACTACGAAACGGTGTCGAAGCTGCATCTTCGGCAGCTGTTCGCCGACGATCCAGAGCGCGCCCAGCGCATGCTGGTGCAAGCCGAGGGCATTTGCCTCGACTACTCGAAGAACCGGGTCACGCGCGAAACGCTCCGGCTCCTCGTGCAGCTGGCGGACGAGGCAGGGCTCCGAACGCGAATCAACGCCATGCTGGCCGGAGAGAAGATCAATATTACGGAAGACCGGGCGGCCGCGCATGTCGCCTTGCGAGCTCCGAAAGGCGCTTCCTTTCTGGTCGACGGCAAGAACGTGGTGCCCGACGTGCACGCGGTGCTCGATCGGATGAGTAAATTCTCGGCGAAGTTCGGAGCGGAGCCTGGCAGGGTCATACCGGCAAGCGCATTCGCAACGTCGTGAATATCGGGATCGGTGGCTCCGACCTCGGTCCCGTCATGGCTTATGAAGCTCTCCGGCACTTTTCGGAGCGCTCCCTGACGTTGCGCTTCGTCTCCAATGTCGATGGGACCGACTTCAATGAAGCGACCCGCGACCTCGCCGCGTCGGAAACTCTGTTCATCGTCTCATCCAAGACCTTTACGACGCTCGAGACGATGACCAACGCCCACGCCGCACGGCGCTGGTTGCTCGCGGGATTGGGTGACGACGAGCGTGCGGTCGCAAAGCATTTCGTTGCCGTATCGACGAACGCGGCTGAAGTAGCGAAATTCGGCATCGATACCGCCAATATGTTCGAATTCTGGGATTGGGTGGGCGGTCGCTACTCGATGGCCTCCGCAATCGGCTTGTCGACCATGGTTGCCATCGGTCCCGACAATTTCGGGGCCATGCTGCATGGCCTTCACCGGATGGACGAGCATTTCCGCTCGGCCCCTTTCGAGGCCAATCTGCCAGTACTGCTCGGTCTACTCACAGTTTGGTACAGCGACTTTTTCGGCGCCCAGACAGTCGCCGTCTTGCCCTACGAGCAGTACCTCAAGCGGTTTCCGGCATATCTCCAGCAGTTGACGATGGAGAGCAACGGGAAGCACGTCACGCTCGAAGGAGAAGCCGTCAGTTGCGACACCGGGCCCATCTACTGGGGCGAGCCCGGCACGAACGGCCAGCACTCGTTCTACCAGTTGCTGCATCAGGGCACACGGCTCGTTCCCTGCGACTTCGTTGCGTTTGCCAAGCCCTTGAATCGCGTCGGCCGACATCACCAAATGCTGGTCGCCAATGCCTTTGCCCAAGCCGAAGCGCTCGCATTCGGTAAGACGGCTGAGGAAGTAGCGGGTAACGGCGTGCCGAGCTGGCTCGTGCCGCACCGGGTGTTCGAAGGCAATCGGCCATCGAACATGGTTTTCGCTGACCAGCTTACGCCGGAAACACTGGGCAAGCTCGTCGCGCTGTACGAGCACTCGGTGTTCACGCAGGGCGTCGTGTGGAACATCAATTCGTTCGATCAATGGGGCGTTGAGCTAGGCAAGGTCCTGGCGCAGCGCATCACTTCGGAGCTCGAGGGCGGGCCCTCGACGGTGCTGAACCACGATAGCTCGACCAACAATTTGATCCGCCTCTACCGCGCTCACAACGAGTCGCCATGACCGAGCTAGGCTTTGACGAACCGTTGTATATCTTGCCCTTCGACCACCGGGGGTCATTCGAGACAAAGCTGTTCGGGTGGACCGGCAAGCTCAGCGCCGCTCAGACGGCACAGATCGCCGCGGCAAAGCAGGTGATATATGACGGCTTCAAGGTTGCGGTGGAGGCGGGTGTGCCCAAGCATAAGGCCGCCATCCTGGTCGACGAAGAGTTCGGCGCCGCGATCCTTCGTGACGCCACGGCGAATGGTTACCTGACCGCGACTCCGGTCGAGAAGAGTGGTCAGGCAGAGTTCGACTTCGAGTACGGGGAAGAATTCGCCCAACACCTCGACGCTTTCCAGCCCACTTTCTGCAAGGTGCTGGTGCGCTACAACCCCGAGGGTGATAGCGCTCTGAATCTCCGGCAAACGGCGCGCCTGAGACGACTCGCCGAGCACTTACGCGCTGAGGAGCGCAGCCGATTCATGTTCGAGCTCTTGGTGCCGCCCGAAAAGGCCCAGCTCGAGCGGTTCAGGGGGGATAAGACCGCGTACGACTTGGAGCTGCGCCCGCGGTTAATGGTCGAAACCATCGAGCAACTCCAAGACGCGGGCGTCGAGCCCGACGTTTGGAAGGTCGAGGGACTCGATCGCCGCCAGGATTGCGAGAAGGTCGTGGTTGCCGCGCGCCGTGGCGGACGCGACAACGTTGGCTGCATCGTTCTGGGTCGGGGAGAAAGCGACCAGAAGGTGCTGGATTGGTTGACCACGGCCGCTACCGTGCCCGGGTTCATCGGCTTTGCCGTAGGGCGGACCAGCTTCTGGGATCCTCTTGTGCACCTACGCGCCAAGCAAATCACGCGCGCCGCCGCCGTCGCACAGGTGGCCCAGCACTATCAATCGTTCGTAAACGCCTTTGAGAACACACGGCGAAAGCCAAGTGAGTGAACCAGAAAGCGAGCAGCACCGCGATATGCGAAACGATGTCATCAAGATCTCGGCCTCCATCCTGGCAGCCGACTTTGCGTGTCTGGGTGAGCAGGTTGCCGAAGCCGAGCGGGCAGGCGCTGATCGAATTCACGTCGACGTGATGGACGGACACTTTGTTCCAAATATTGGGATCGGCTTCCCGGTTTTGCACTCGCTCCGGCGCGTGACCCGCCTCCCAATGGACGTACACTTGATGATTTCGGATCCCGACTTCTTCCTGCAATCCTTCGTCGAGTCTGGTGCGAATTCGCTCCTCGTCCACTGGGAGGGCAACAACAATCTGCATCGCACCGTGCAGTGCATTCGAGAGCTGGGTCGGCGCGCCGGAGTGGTTATCAACCCCGCAACGCCCGCGTCCGTGCTGGAAGAGATTCTCCCAGAGCTCGACCAGGTACTGGTCATGGCCGTCGACCCGGGCTTCGGACAGCAGAAGTTTCTGCCCTCGATGCTCGCCAAGATCACGCGCATCGCCGAAATGATCGAGCAGCTCAAACCCGAATGTGAGCTGGCGGTGGACGGCGGTATCGACAAGGCAACTGCGCCGATGGTGGCTGCGGCTGGGGCGAACGTGCTTGTGGCCGGGTCGGCGATATTTGCAACGAGCCAAGGTGTGACCTCCGCGGTGGAGGCGTTGCGTGCGGCGACCAGGAGCGGACGGAGCGCCTGACCCAAGGGCGCAGCGCTTCAAAGACTAGCCAGAATCATACGGAGAAACCAATGCAACTCGGAATGATCGGACTTGGTCGGATGGGCGGCAACATGGTGCGGCGGCTGCTAACGCGCGGCCACGACTGCGTGGTCTACGACGTCTCGTCGCAGGCGATGTCGGAGCTGGCGCACGAGGGCGCGGTCGCCAGCTCCTCGCTTGCCGACTTCGTGGCGCGCCTGGCGAAGCCGCGGGCGGTGTGGCTGATGGTACCCGCTGCACTCGTCGACAAGACCATCGCGGAGCTCGTTCCGCACCTCGAAGCGGGTGACATCTGCATCGACGGCGGCAATTCGTACTACGTGGACGACATTCGGCGCGCCAAAGGGCTCACGTCCCAAGGCATCCGCTACGTCGACGTAGGTACCAGCGGCGGCGTTTGGGGCAAGGAACGCGGCTATTGCATGATGATTGGCGGCGAGGCCGAGGCCGTTCGCCGCCTCGATCCGATCTTCGTCGCGCTGGCCCCTGGACGGGGCGACATTCCGCCGAGCAAGGGACGCGAGCAGCGCGGCGGAACGGCTGAGCAAGGCTACCTTCATTGCGGTCCTAGTGGCGCGGGTCACTTCGTCAAGATGGTACACAACGGCATCGAGTACGGCTTGATGTCCGCCTACGCCGAGGGTTTGGGCATTCTGCGTAACGCAAATATCGGCAGCACCGAACGCCCGAGCGATGCCGAGACCACTCCGTTGCGTGACCCTGAGCGCTACCAATACGACATCGATCTTCGCGATGTCACGGAGGTCTGGCGGCGTGGCAGCGTCATCGCCTCGTGG
>FSUE01000123.1_pt1 | contig 19101 bp, 14 predicted proteins | sample 1637031 | NCBI WGS metagenome assembly FSUE01 (sample SAMEA3914819, study PRJEB12502) | metagenome | biome: forest; material: soil | place: Canada | collected 2010-06-26 | depth 0.3 m | reverse complement strand
GTGCGATAAGTCGAGGTCGCGGGATCGGCGTAGATCCAATTGTCCGGACCCAGCAAATAGGCGCCCGCGTTTTCTTGGAAGCCGAGCGCGTCCGGGTTCGGGACGATGGTCCAAGTTGCTCCGGCGTCGAGCGTCTCGGCTTGGCAAGCGGACGGCCCCGAGCCGTAAGGCGCGGAACAAGCACCGTGACTGGTCACTACGAGGTGCCGGTGGTCGGTCGGGTCGATCACGATTGCCCCCACGAAGTTGGCTTGCACGTGCTTGGCAAACTCGCTCTCGGCCGGAAACACTTGCTGCCAGTCGACCCCACCATTGGTCGACTTGAACAACCCGAGCGCGCCGTTCGCGCCCACCGTGTACATCACCCCGCGATCGACCGGATCGATCGCCATGCTCCAGAGCGAGCTTCTGTCGAGCGAGTCCGCGTTCTCTCCGGTGTCGACGTGAACCCAGCTGGCGCCGCAGTCGGTCGACTTGAACAAGCCCGAGCGAGCATCGGCCGCTGCGGCATTGGGCCGCGCGGTACCGAGCCACAGCGTGCCCGCGTCGAACGGATCGAGCATCAGGGCCTGGCTGTTGTAAACGACGCCATCGAGGCCTCGCGCCTTGGTCGGCGTAATGTCCTCCCAAACACCGATCGCGGGCAGCGCGGGACATGGCTGAACGGTTCCGGCCGGCGCGCCTCCCGCGGCGGCGCCGCCCGAGCCCCCCTCGGCCGCCCCGGCCCCACCGTCACTATCACTCCCGCCCGCGGCCGGCGCGCCAGCTTCAGCCAGCGTGCCGGCCCCACCAGCCCTGCCGTCCCTGCCCGCGCCCGCTCCTGCGCCACCGCTGCCGTCGGCCCCCTTGCCGATTTCAGCGCCCGAACAGCCGCCTAAAACCAACCCCAGACCAAGCGCGACACGGAACCTCATGAGCTTCGCTTAGCCGGTGTTCATTCCGCGACGATCGGGTCACGCGCCAAAGAACCGTGCGTTTCAGATTAGGATCCGGCAACCGATTTGCTTCATTTGGAGTGACGCTGCGGCCACCCTGCTGCCATGAGAGGGCATGACTCGCCTCCCTCTGCGACTCCGCCGCTGTGCTTGGCTGGGACTCGTGTTCGGCTTTGCCTGTGCTTGCTCGTCGAGCGAAACCGGCACGGGCGGAGCCGCGGCAAGCGCAGGCCAAGCGGGCGCGGGGCGGAGTGGCGCCGGTGCCGGCCCCGTAAGCGGCGGCGGGAGCAGTGCGGCCGGTGGTGCGGCAAATGTCGCGGGCATGCAAACGGCTGGCGGCGTCTCGACTCAAGGCGGTTCGACGCCAGGTGGCGCGACGCAAGGTGGCTTCGCGCCAGGCGGCAGTGATATGGGCGGTGACGAGGCTGGGCAGGCTGGCGCGGCGGACGCGGGCGATCTCGAATGCGCCGGCAAGGCCTGTGGCACGCGGTGTGGTCACGGAGAAGTACCCATGTTCTGCAAACAAGGCAGTTGCGGCTTCGACCCGCGCTGTCGTTGAAGCGCTGAGCGCCGTCATTTCGACAAGGCCTCCAAATCAAGCAGGGCTCGAGGCCAGCTCTGCGCGCAGCAGCTCCAAGAAATGAGCGGCCGTGGGCGACAGACGCTGCGGTTGCCAAACCGCGCTGATTCCGCCGCGCACCTCGAGCGCGAGCGGCACCGTGGTCACGCCCCGAAACGCTATGCGCCGTACCAGGCTTGGGACGCATGACACGCCGAAACCAGCCGCGACGAAGGCGAGCAAACCTTCGATATGCTCGACTTCCATCACGAAACGCGGCTCGAACCCGGCGCGGGCGCACTGCGCGCGGAAGTGCTCGTGGATCTGCGGCTCGCTTTGCTGCTTGAGAAAAATGAAGGGCTCGCCGGCGAGCTCATCTAGAGCCACGTGGCTGCGCTTGCTCAGCGGGTGGCGAGACGGAAGCACCGCCACCAGTGCGGCGCGTGCCACGACCAGCGTCTCGAGCGGCTTCACGTCACGCTTGAATGCCATGAAGCCAACGTCGCAGCGGCCCTGACGAATCGCATCCAGCTGCTCGGTGCTACCACCGGGCGTGACGAGCAAGCGCACGCGCGGATAGGCCCGCTGGAAACGCGTCACCACCCGCGGCAGAACGGTAAGCGAGCTCATCAGGGTGAAGCTCAAGCGAAGCTCGCCGACCTCACCTGACGCCGCGCTGAGCGCCGCGGCCGCGCCTTGTTCGAGCTCCACCAACGCTGCGCGCGCGTGCCCCAGATATTGGGTTCCAGCGGGTGTCAGCGACACTTGTCGCTTGCTGCGTTCGAGCAGCGTGACGCCCAGCTCCTGCTCCAGTAAACGAAGCGTTTGGCTGACGGCCGACTGCGCGACGCGCAGCTTGCGGGCGGCACGACCGAAATGAAGCTCCTCGGCCAATGCCAAAAACGTGCGGACATGCCTTAGTTCCATCAGCCAGACAGATTACTCCATGCTAATCAATCTATTGGACAGATAGCGCCTCGAGCTGCAGGATTCTGCAAACAACGGTCGCTCGCAGCTTGAACACTTTCGTTCGCTTCGGGCACGGCCAAGCAGGACTGTATGCCGTCGAAATTCAGCCTTCTCTGGCTGGCGTGTGGCTTGGGGTGCGCTGCCTGCGATGCGCGCGTGTGTCTGGACCAGGAACCGCGTACCCGTACGCTGCCCGAGCAGCTGTCGCAGACCGGCCTGTTCGAGGACTTGCGTCAGGAACGGCTCGCGGTCGGTGTCTTTCCCTACGCGCCCGAGTTCGTGCTCTGGAGTGACGGCGCAGGAAAGCGTCGCTTCATCGCGGTCCCCGACGGCTCGCGCATCGACACTCACGACTCCGACGCATGGACCTTCCCGGAGGGCACCAAGCTCTGGAAGGAGTTTAGCGACGGCGAGTTGCACCTCGAGACCCGGCTGCTGCAAAAGGTCGGGCCCAGCTCGACCGATTGGGCCGCGGCTGCCTACGTTTGGCGAGCCGACCAAAGCGACGCGGAGCTAGCCCCGTACGGCGCTGTCGACGTGCTCGGAACCACGCACGACGTTCCCGCGAGCGGCGAGTGCTTTGCCTGCCACGATGGCCGTCCTGACCGCGTCTTGGGCTTCTCGGCCGTGCAGTTGGCTGCCAGAAGCTACGACGCCTCGCTGCGCCTCAGCGAAGCCGCCAGCCAGGCCCTGCTCTCCGAAGCCATGCCCACGCTCGACATTCCCGGCACACCAACCGAGCGCGCGGCCCTTGGCTACCTGCACGCCAATTGCTCGCATTGCCACAACCAGAGCGCCGCGGCTCGCGCGCAGAGCAAATGTTTCAACCCGAACCAAAGCCTGTCTTTCGAGCTCGATTTCACACTGCACCCCCGAGACTTGGGCTCGGTCGATGCGACGGCCGCATACCGCACCGCGCTCGGTCAGGTCATCAAGCGTGGCGATCCGAGCGCGAGCAAGGTGGTCAAGCTGATGAGCAGACGTGCCGGTGGCCTCGAACAGATGCCTCCGTTGGGCACCGAACGCGTCGACGAACGAGGCCTGAGTCTGATCCGCGAATGGGTTGGCTCGCTGTGAGACACCGCTCGGGCATTGGTGGCGGCTTGGCCGCGCTGGCGCTGCTGTCGTCAGCAACCAGCGCCAGCGCCGCGCCGCATGCGGTAAAATTCGCGCTCGACGGCCGCTTCGGCCAAAGCACGGCTCCGTACTTCACTGCGGCGTTTCCCAGCACCAGCGGCTACGGGGCATTTCTAATCGTGGCTGCGCGCATTCGTGTTGCCGAGCGCTTTCAGCTCGGTTTGCGCGCACCGCTGGTGTTGATGCGCGTCGAACAACCGGCGGGCGCTCTTTATGCCGAAGCCGCGTGGGCCAACCCCGAGCTCGCCGCGAGCTTCGAATACCCTTGGCGCGCAGGTGGCTGGACGATCGCGGCCGGAGCCGACCTGCGGCTCGGCGCCCCCCTCGCCGAGCACGACTCCGCGCAGCGCGCCGGTCGCGCCCTGCGACTGGCCAACGCGCTCGAGGGCTTCAGCGAGCCAGCGCTCTTCACGCCCGGCGTGCTCCCACTCACGCCGGCCGGCAGCGTCAGCCTCGAGAGTCCGCGCTGGAAGCTCGCAGCCTCGCTCGCGCTCCCGGTATTGTTTCGCGTCTCGAACGCTGACTCACCTCCCGAGAGCCATCCTCATCGGGTCGGATTCATCCCAGTCTTAGGGCTCGAAGCTCGGCTGAAGCTGTGGCCGTGGTTCTCGGTTGTCGCGTCGCCTCGGCTGACCGCCCAAGCCATCGCGCCCGCCGACGACCAAGCCGGTCGAATCCAGTTGCTCGCTGCCGGTCGCGTCGAGTTTCAGCTCGGCGACCACGTCGCGCTGGCGGCGCTCCTTCAAGCGCCGCTCGGCGGTCCGCTGGGTGGGTCGACTGTCGCCGCTGGACTCGGCGTGGAGGGCGCATTTTAGAACGATTCGTCGTAATACGAGCCGTAGGGGACATCGATGCACACGCCGCCGCCGGACGGGCTGGCGTGGGGGCAATGCATGTCGGGATCGATGGCCGTTAGCAGCGTGTGCAGTTGACGGCAGGTGACGGTGTTGCTGTTCGCCCGGTCCCAGCTGCCGTAGGCAATCGATGCCATGAACGCCGTGCAATTCTGGAAGGCGCTACTGGTCGTCGGAAAACCCGCCGGAAAGTCATCGGGCGAGTCGAAATACGTCGTGCAGGTGCCCTGATTGACCACGGCGCCGGTGGTCGGCTCGATATGCGCGACGGTGAGCGCGGTGCAAAGCTGGCCGATCGCGGCGGCGTGGACGGCGGGATCGTTCGGCGGATCGGAGGCCGCACCGAGATTCAAGATGTTCAGGTCCATCGAGATCACGCGATTGAAGCGGTTGAACTGGAAGAAACCGACCTGGGTCAAAGTCTGCGAAGTGGCGCTAATGGGGACGTTGGGATCGCAGATGCCGTCTGGCGCTCGGCAGAAATGGATGTCGACCGCGACGGCTACCTTGTCGTCGCCCGCAAACAGCGAGCGGAACTTGACTGCGTCGACGCGTGAGCCAGGCGTGATCGCCAGCGCGTAGAAATACTCCACCACGGCGCTGAAGTCCGGAAATTGTCCGACCGGAGTGACACGGCCCTTTACCGAATCTCGCTCGAAAATGCTGTCGACGGATTGTGCCCCCGTGAGGATGGCGACCGGCGTCGGGAAGACGAGGTTCTCGTAGATTTGTCGAACCCGGTGCTCGCGAGTCGCCAGCGCAACTGGGTTGTTGGTGGGAAACGGCGTGCTCACCGGATCTGGCTTCGGCGGCTTGTGGAGCGCGCTGGACTCGCTACCCGCGGCGACAGCATCCACTCCTCCTCCGTTGCCGTCGGCGCAAGCGCCGACCAAAGCGCACATCAGTACCAACACGCCAAGTTGCTTGTTCATTGAGGCTTCCTCCATGGACCGACTCGTTGAAGCGGCACTATAGCCAAATGGGCGGGCCGCCAATTCGACGTACCGACATTTTTCGTGATCCGTTTTGCGGCTGTTCGAGCACCACGCCGACCGAGGCAGAAAGCGACTAACGAACGGATTGGCTGGTGGCTCGAGCCGCTGTATGCCGTCAGATCGGAAAAGTGGCCAATCCCGGACGATAACCAGCGCCTGCTGCAGGCCATCCGAGTCGGGAACATTGGAATCTTCGACCACGATCACGAAGCCGAGACGTTTGCGGTCGTGAGCTGCCGTTGATTTGGTTCGATCGAGTGCAAGTCGAGCAGATCATTCTGAACCTGGCCATGAACGCCCGCGACGCGATGCCGAAAGGCGGCCAGCTGCTGATCGAGACGAACGTCGTTGACACGCCAGATGACGAACCGTCGACGCTACCGGCCAGCCGCGTCGCCCTCAGCGTCAGCGACACCGGCGTTGGCATCGCCGACCACGTGCGCGCACGTCTGTTCGAACCATTTTTCACCACGAAAGACGCGGGAAAAGCCACCGGGCTTGGCCTGGCCGTGGTCTACGGGGCAGTCGAGCAAAACGGCGGCAAGATCGAGGTCGACTCGGAGTTGGGGCACGGCTCGAAGTTCAAAGTCTATTTTCGAGCCGCGGCGGGCGCCACGCCGGCTGTGGAGTAATTTCGCGCGACGGAAATCGAGCTGACGTGCCAGTGCCCCGGTGGAGGCGAAGCAGGCACGCAATGACGATCAACCCCGCGCAAATAGGCTGCAACTAACCAGCCAGCGCGTGATGCAGCCACAATCCCTTCCGCCTTGGCGGCTCGTAACCTGCGGCGCGGTAGTTAGCCTGCTCGTGGCTTGCTCAAGTGGCGACGCCGGCTTCGCTTCGGTGGACACCGCCGTCGCGGGAGCCGCCACTGGCGCAGCCGCCGGCGGTGCTCAGGGCCCGGGCGGCGCAGGCGGCCCAGGCGGCGCGACCAACCCCGCTGTTGGCTCGGGTGGCGGCGGTAGCGGCGCCGTCGGCGGGGCAGGCACCGTCGTTGGCGGAAATGCTCCGACTGGCGGTTCCGGAGGCTTGGCGAGCTCGGCGGGTTTCGGCGGCTCGGCGGGCGGCCAGTCTGCGCAAGGTGGCGGCGGCAGCTCGGTCGGCGGTGGCGCTGGTTCGGGCGCCTACGACCCCTGCCCGACCGACGGCACCCCGTGTCTCATCTTACCCTTCGGTGACTCGATCACCGAAGGCGTCGGCTCGACGGATCTTGCCGGCTATCGCTCGCCACTCTTCAAGCTGATCGCGCAAGCCAACCAGAAAGCGACGTTCTTGGGCTCACGCAGCGGCGGCCCTGCTCAAGTGGCCGGCAAACCCTTCCCCAAGAATCACGAGGGTCACCCGGGCTGGACCATCGATTCAGGCTACGTGTCGTTCGGCGACGGCATCTCGACGCTGATCCCAGCGCCGGCCTTCAAGACCATTCCGCACATCGTGTTGCTGATGATTGGGACCAACGACGTGAGTGCCAGCAAAGGCACTGATATGATCGCGGAGCGGCTGGACACGCTATTGGGCAAGATCGTCCAGGCTGCGCCGAAGGCGCTCGTTGTCGTAGCGCAACTGACGCCGATTGGCTGGAAGCCGCAAGCTGCCGCAGCCTACAACGCCAAGATTCCGGGGCTCGTGTCGGCTCGCGTCGGCAAAGGGCAGCACATGGCCGTGGTCGACATGAGCCCAATGCCAGCTGCCAATCTGAATAGCGACAGTTTGCACCCGAACGATGTCGGCTACGCTTTCATGGCGGACGTTTGGTACGCGGCAATCAAGGGCTATCTGCCGGAGTAGTCCGCCACACACGAAATTGAATCCGATTTGTTGATCCGGTTTTCGCATTCGAGGCACCGCGCATCGGCGCGGATCGCGCGACGCCGGATTGCAACGACGCACACTCTTTTGTGATCCATTAACACGCGCCTTGCGTCACATTTACATACTGGACGCAGTGAGCGACTTGACCTACAGCGACTCGAGCAAGAGCGTCCTCGACTCACTAGGTCGACGCACCCGACTGCCGCACGCGCAATGGTTGCAACCGAATGCGCTCATTTTACAAATACCAAGAACCGCCGCGTTCACCCGAATTGCCGCTCGCGGCGACACCGCTAGCCCTCGAAAGAAAGCCCGATGAAAATCCAATCTGCTGCTCTGGCGATCGCGACAGCAACTGCATTCGGGGTGATTTCCGGCGCGTGCAGCATCACCTCCGAGCCGCCCACGGGCACAGCCGGAGCGACGACGAACACGGCGGGAGCCGGCGGCAACGCTGGGAGTAACAGCAGTGCGGGCAGCGGAACTGCAGCCGGAAGCGGCGGAACAGCGACAGCGTCCTGCTCGAATGTGACGCCGTGCGGCGGGAACGCCGTGGGAGCTTGGAACGTGACTTCGTCGTGTCTCAAGGTCGACGGCAGCGTCGACATCTCCGGCATTGGTGTCGGTTGTAAATCTGCGAAAGTCACCGGTTCACTGACGGTAACCGGCAGCTGGACCGCCAACGCTGACGGGACGTACACGGACAAGACGACCACCTCGGGCTCCGAGACGCTCGAGTTGCCGGTCGAGTGCTTGAGCTTTTCGGGACTGACCATTACCTGCGACGGGCTGAATGGCCCGATGGCAGGCGTGGGCTACTCGGAGGTCAATTGCATGCCTGCCGCAAGCGGCGGAGGCTGCACCTGCGCGACCAAGGTGCAACAAACCGGGGGAATTGGCGTCGTATCGGTGGATCCGCAGAAGAGCGGCAACTACCAGACCGACGCCAACGTGCTCACCAGCGACGGCACGACCAAGTACCCGTACTGCGTCTCCGGAAGCACGATGACCTTGAGCGCCGCGACGACGACCCCGATCACGACTGGGTCGATCGTGCTCCAGAACGGTGGCGGCAGCATGGGCGGCGCGGGCGGCACCGGCGGCGGTGGCGCGGGTGGCATGGCCGGCACTGGCACGGGCGGCGCCGCCGGCTCGGCAGGCGCTGGCGGCGGGACGACGGCTCCGACCGAAGGTCCGTGCGACATTTACGCGGCCGCCAAGACGCCTTGTGCCGCGGCGTACAGCACGATTCGCGCGCTGTCCAAGACTTACACAGGCCCGCTCTATCAAGTCCGCAACGGCAGCTCGGCAATGAACACGGGCTCCGGTGGAATGACCAAAGACGTCAGCATGAACGCGGCCGGCTTCGCCGACACCGCCGCCCAGGACGCCTTTTGCATGGGCAGCACCTGCACGTTCTCGCTCCTGTATGACCAATCCGGAAACGGCAACCACCTCAAGGTAGCCCCCAAAGGTCTCGCCAACGGCGGCACCTACGCGGCGATGGACGACTTCGAGTCGAGCGCGACCAAGGGCATGATGATGGTCGGCGGTCACAAGGTCTACTCGCTCTACATGGCCGCGCGTGAAGGCTACCGCCTGACCGCCGCGGGCAAGGGCATGCCGCTCGGCACCGCATCGGAGGGTATCTACATCCTCGCGGACGGAACGCATTCCGGCACCGCGTGTTGCTGGGACTTCGGCAACGTTTCGACCGATCCGACCAAGTACGGCGTCATGAACACGATCTTCTTCGGCACCGGTTTTTGGGGCAAGGGCGCTGGCAGCGGCCCGTGGTTCTTGGGCGACTTCGAGGGCGGTGTTTGGGCAGGCGGCTCGGGCGCCTCGAACGTCACCAACTCGATGAGCCCGTCCATGAAGGTGCCCTTCGCTTTGGGCATGCTCAAGACGAGCCCCAACAAGTACGCGCTGAGAATGGCGGACCTGTCGTCCGCTACCGATCTCACGACTGCCTATGACGGCGCGTCGCCCAAGCAGTGGGCCAACACCGGCGGCATCCTGATCGGTATCGGCGGCGACAACAGCAACAACTCGTGGGGAACCTTCTACGAGGGCGCGATCATCAGCGGCATTCCGGCGACCTTAGCGGACTCGAACCCTACCGATCTCGCCGTAATGAAGAACATCAAGGCCGTCGGTTACGGAAAGTAAGATGGCAACAAGCAACGTTTGGAAGACGATCTCGCTCGTCGCCGCCCTGACCGTTTGTGCTGGTGGCTGCACCATCACGTCGGCCAATCCGGGCGCGGCCGGAGCGTCGGCCACAGCCGGCGCTAGCGGCGCGGCCGGCGCCTCCGGCACTGGCGGCAATCCGGGCTCGGCGGGCAATCAAGGCTCCGCCGGCCTTACGAGCACGGCCATGGCGATCGCCTGCACCGGCGTACCCACGCCCGCGGCCGAGCCGACCGCAACCGCCAAAGGCCCCTGCGATATCTACGCCAACGACGGCAGCCCCTGCATCGCGGCTCACAGCACGGTGCGCGCGCTGTACGCCGGGTACAGCGGCCCGCTCTATCAGGTCAAAAAGGTCGACGGCTCCACGAAGGACATCGTGCCGCTCGCGCCCGGTGGCTTCGCGAACGCAGCCGACCAAGACGCATTCTGCGGCGTCGATGCCTGCACCATCTCCACGATCTACGACCAGTCCGGCTCCGGCAACCACCTGACCAAGGCGCCCGCTGGCGGCGCCAAGATGACGCCCGACAACGAAGCCAACGCCAAGGCTCTGCCGGTCACGTTCAGCGGCCACAACGTTTACGGCGTCCACATCGTTCCAGGCATTGGTTATCGCAACAACCTAGCCTGTGGCACCGCCACCGGTGACGACGCGCAAACCATGTACATGGTCGCCGATGCCCAGCCTGGCGCTTACAACGGTGGCTGCTGCTTCGACTATGGAAACATGGAACGGAACAGCCGCGACAACGGCGAAGGGACGATGGAAGCCGTCTACTTTGGAACTTGCACCATTTGGGGCAAGGGCGCTGACAAGGGTCCGTGGATCATGGGCGACCTCGAGAACGGACTCTGGGCAGGCAAAACCAGCCCCTGGATGGACAACAAGCCGGTCACCTCCAAGTACGTCACGGGCATGGTCAAGGGTGACGCGGCCGGCAAGAACCACTGGATGATCAAAGTCGGCGACGCGCAGTCCGGCATGTTGACGACGCCGTTCGACGGCGAGCGCCCGAGCGCCCGCTACAACCCGATGCGTAAAGAGGGCGCGATCGGCCTGGGTACGGGCGGTGACAACAGCAACGGCGCGATCGGCAATTTCTTCGAAGGCATCATGACCGCCCACTATTCCTCGGCCATGGCCGACGACGCCGTCCAGGCCAACATCGTCTCTGTCTATGGGCAGTAACGTGAGTGACGTTGCCTGCGTCATCGGCATCGACTTTGGCACCGACTCGGTGCGAAGCGTCGTCGTCGACGCCGCCACGGGTAACGTGCTGGGCGCGTCGGTTCAGTACTACCAGCGCTGGGCCAAGGGTCTGTATTGCGAGCCGACCGCGAACAGGTTCCGACAACATCCGCTCGACTACCTGGAGAGCATGGAGTCATCGGTTGTCGGGGCGCTGCGGGCGGCGGGCCCTACGCTAGCGGCCAGGGTGCGCGGGATCGCCGTAGACACGACCGGTTCCACACCGGTCTTGGCAGATCGCCGTGGCAGGCCGTTGGCCCTCAGCGCACCATTCGCCGAGAACCCCAACGCGATGTTCGTGCTGTGGAAAGACCACACGGCCGTCGCCGAAGCCGAACGCCTGAACCAGGTCGCGCGCACGTGGGGCGGCGTGGACTATACGAAATACGTCGGCGGCATCTACTCGTCGGAGTGGTTCTGGGCCAAGGCCATTCACATCCTCGAGACCGACGAAGCCGTGGCACGAGCCGCCGTCACCGTGCTCGAGCATTGCGATTGGATCCCGGCAGTGCTCACCGGCACCACCGAGCTCGCGCGGCTCAAGCGCAGTCGTTGTGCCGCGGGTCACAAGGCCCTGTGGCACGCCGAGTTCGGCGGCTACCCGTCGGACACCTTCCTCGAGCAGCTCAACCCGCGGCTGCCAGCGCTCAAAGCAACGTTCGGCACTGACACCTTCACGTCCGACACGCCATTCGGCACGCTGTCGGGCGAGTGGGCAGCCAAGCTCGGCCTGTCGCGCGACACCGTCGTCGCCGTCGGTGCCTTCGATGCTCACATGGGCGCGGTCGGCGGCGGCATCAGCCGCAATCAGCTGCTCAAGGTGATGGGCACCAGCACCTGCGACATCGTCGTTTCGTCGCCATCCAACCAGCCCGAGCGGCTGGTGTCCGGCATCTGTGGGCAAGTGGACGGGTCGGTGATTCCCGGCATGATCGGTTACGAAGCTGGCCAATCTGCCTTCGGCGACGTGTACGCCTGGTTCAAAGCGCTGCTGGCCTGGCCGCTCGAAACCATTCTGCCAGCGCTCGATGGCTTTTCGGACGAGGTGAAGCGCGAAGTGGCTGCGTGCGTCTCTGAAAGCCTGATCCCAGCTCTCGAGCAAGCCGCCGCTGCGCTGCCGGTCGAAGAAACAGCGCCGATCGCGCTCGATTGGCTGAACGGTCGCCGAACTCCCGACGCCAACCAACGCCTGACCGGCGCGCTCACCGGACTCCGTTTGGGCACGGATGCACCGCGCATCTACCGCAGCTTGGTCGAGGCCACGGCTTTCGGCTCCCGCGCCATCGTCGAGCGCTTTCGCTCCCAGGGGACGCGCATCGACGGAGCGATCGCGATCGGCGGAGTCGCCAGAAAGAGCCGCTTCGTGATGCAGACGATTGCCGACGTCATGAACCTGGAAGTCACGGTACCGGAGGGTGACCAGGCGGTCGCGCTCGGTGCGGCCATGTTCGCAGCCACGGCCGCTGGCATCTACCGCCAAGTCGGCGACGCGCAGCGGGCAATGTCTTCTGGCATCGAGTCGGTTTACCGACCCGACGCCGAGCGCGCGCAGCGCTACGACCGCCTCTACCAAGACTACTTGGCGCTCGGCTCATTCGTCGAAGGCGCAAGCAAGAGCACGCCCGAAACCCCGATCAGCAAAGTGCCAACATGAACACAACAAGCACCCAAGAAATCTGGTTCTTGACCGGCAGCCAGGAGCTGTACGGCCAAGAGACGTTGAACCAAGTCGCCGAGCATTCTCGCCAAATCGCGGCGCATCTCGCTACGAAGCTTCCGCTCAAGGTGGTGTGGAAGCCGACCCTCAAGGGACCGGATTCGATCTACCAGGCCTGCATAGAAGCCAACCTTGCCCCCGACTGCGTCGGCGTGATCACGTGGATGCACACGTTTTCGCCGGCCAAAATGTGGATTCGCGGGCTCACGCAGCTGAACAAACCGATGGCGCATCTGCACACGCAGTTCAACCGCGAGCTGCCGTGGTCGGAAATCGACATGGACTTCATGAACCTGAACCAGTCGGCCCATGGCGACCGCGAGTTCGGTTTCGTGGCTGCGCGCTTGCGACTCGAGCGCAAGATCGTCGTCGGACACTGGCAAGACAACGATGTTGCGACCGAGCTCGACAGCTGGTCACGCGTTGCCCGCGCGCTCGCCGAGTCTCGAAAATTGAGGATCGTGCGCTTCGGCGGCATGAACATGCGCGAGGTCGCGGTAACCGGCGGCGACCGCGTCCAGGCCGAGATCCAATTTGGCTGGTCGACCAACGGTCATGCTGTCGGAGATCTGGCTGAGCGCATCGGCGAAATCGGCGACGCACAGGTCGAGCAGCTCGTCGAAGAATACGAAGCCCAGTACGTGGTCGCGCCCGCGTTGCTCAAGGGCGGCGCTCAGCGCGAGAATTTGCGGCATGCCGCTCGGCAAGAGCTTGGCATGCGCGCCTTTCTGACGAGCGGTGGCTACGGCGCCTTCACCACGACGTTCGAGGATTTGCATGGCCTGCCTCAGCTGCCGGGCTTTGCCTGCCAGCGCCTGATGGCCGACGGCTACGGATTCGGCGCCGAGGGAGATTGGAAGACAGCCGCGCTGGTACGCCTGATGAAGGTGATCTCGGCGGGTCGCAAAGGCGGCGTGTCGTTCATGGAGGAGTACACGTATCACCTGGTCAAGGGTGAAGAGCGGGTGCTCGGCGCGCACATGCTGGAAGTCTGCCCGTCGATCACCGACGCCAAGCCCTCGCTGCAAGTCCATCCGCTGAGCATTGGCGGCAAAGAGGCGCCCTGTCGCTTGGTCTTCGATGCGACACCGGGCCCGGCCGTCGCCGCGTCGCTGGTCGACATGGGCGGGCGGATGCGAATGATCGTTCAAGAGATCGACGTCGTCAAAGTCGAGCACGCCATGCCAAAGCTGCTGGTGGCGCGGGCGCTCTGGGTGCCGCGGCCCGATTTCAAACGTGCGTGCCAGGCCTGGTTGCTCGCAGGCGGAGCCCACCACACCTCCTTCAGCCAAGCCGTGACGCCCGAGCAGCTCGAGGACTTGGCGGGAATGCTCGGCGTGGAGCACGTGCGGATTGGCGACGGAACGGATCTCACGGCGCTCAAGAAAGAGCTGCGTTGGAACGACGCCGCGTTCCGCCTGGCGCGCTGAGCATCGAGAGCGGCAAATGCAATCGAGCTACCGCGACCTCAAACAGCAGGCCTGGCAGGCGAACATGGAGATCCCACGCCGCGGCTTGGCCATCTACACGTTCGGCAACGTCTCGGCGTTCGACGCCGAGCGCGCGGTATTTGCGATCAAGCCGAGCGGCGTCGCCTACGAGAACCTCACCGCAGCTAACATGGTCGTCGTCGACCTCGACTCCAACGTGGTCGAGGGCAGCTTGCGGCCGTCCTCCGACACCAAGACTCACGCCGCTTTGTACCGAGCCTTCCGCGGCATCGGCGGGATCGTTCACACCCATTCCACCTACGCCACGGCCTGGGCGCAGGCCTGCTTGCCAATCCCGATCTACGGCACGACCCACGCAGATCACCTCGCGGAAGACGTGCCGTGTACGGCGATCATGACAGCCGACGCAGTCGGCGGCGACTACGAAGCCGAGACGGGCACGCAAATCATCGATTGCTTTCGCACGCGCGATCCTCACGCCACGCCGATGGTGCTGGTGGCCGGCCACGCGCCGTTCACTTGGGGCACGACGGCGGACAAGGCCGTGTACCACGCAGTCGTGCTGGAAGAGGTCGCCAAGATGGCGCACGTCACGCGCGCGCTCGACCCGAACGCGCGTCGCCTGCCGGAGCACCTCATTCACAAGCACTTCGAGCGCAAGCACGGCAAGCGCGCCTACTACGGGCAGTGAAAATCAATCATGCGACGAGCACTACAGTCATTGACGCTAGCGAGTTTGTTGCTGACAGGCTTGGTGTCGCGTCAGGCTTCTGCACAAGATGCCGGCGCCGAACAGCCCCAACCCGCCGCAGCCCCGCAGCCCGCGCGGACAGAGCCACCACCAGCCGACGCAACCAGCAAACCGAGCGCCCTTGCCGCAGCGCCTTTGCCGCCGCTCACGAAACCCAAATTCGGAGACACGACGACGCGCGGCTACTTCCGTGGCGGCTTCGGCGCGAGCAACCAAAAAGGTCGCCAAACCTGCTTCTCACTGCCGCTCGAAGGCGGAATGCTCTCCAAATACCGGCTCGGTAACGAGTGTGAGGTGTGGGCGGAGATGGAATTCAAGACGGTGGTGTACGCGGGCGACGACGGCTCGGTCGCTAGCGTGCACTTCATGCCCACCGCCTTCATTCCCACCAGCCAGATTGGCTATCCCCCCACCGGCGTCACCTCCTCGGATCTCGGCTCACCGGGCACCGGCGCGACGGTGGCTTTCCCCAACCTGTACGCGGACATCAAGGGGATTCCTTGGCTTTTTGGCGGCACCGCCTGGGTCGGTACTCGCTACTACAAGCGGGAGTCCGTCTACATCAGCGATTTCTTCTATTGGAACCCCTCGGGTGTGGGCGGCGGTATCGAAGACGTCAACCTCGGCGAAAATCTGCGGCTCAGCTACGGCGCCTTCGCCGTGGACGGACAACCCAATGGGTCACCGCAGCTGCCGATGCGAGTCGACCTCGGCATTCGCCACGACCTTCAGCTCCGCGGCATCAAGCCCTATGCGGCGGGTGAGCTGCAGCTCGGCTTTCAGTTCATCCAGGATTGGAGCGGCACCAAAGACGACAACAGCGGCCTACCGCTGCAACGCGTGACGCACGGCGGGTACGGCGGCACGCTGCAGTGGGTGCACAAGCTACTGGGTGGCGACAACAAGCTCGCTGTCCAATATGGCCGGGGCGGCGGCACCGGCTTTGGCACGCTCTCGCGCTTCTACTACCCTGACTTTTCGCTGTATTTCATCCCGACCGAGTACCGCTTTCGGATCGTCGATGTGCTCACGATCCAACCCACCGCATCGTTTGGCGCCCAAGTGGGGCTCGTCTACCAACACGATGACCTCGGTAACGCTGGGCAGAAGACCGATTGGTATTCCGCCGGCACCCGCTTGAGCTGGGGGTTTACCGAGCACGCCAAGCTGTTGGGTGAAGCCGGCTTCGACCGCGTCAAGAAGAGCAACGGGTCCGATCCGCAATTTCTGGCCAAATTCACGGTCGCCCCAGCGCTGGCAGCGGCCAAAGGTTTCTGGGCGCGCCCCGAGCTGCGGGCCTTCTACACCTGGGCGATGTGGAACGAGACCGCGCGCGGCGCCACCATCGATTCGGGTCGGCTCTACACCACCAGCCAGCTGCTCAGCGGCGCCACCTTCGGCCTACAAGCGGAAGCGATGTGGTAGCCATCGCAGGCCGGGCGCGACCGCTTGCAACGTGGCCACTCTTGGCGGCGCTGCTCGGGTTGCCCTGCCCTGCGCGCGCACAACCCGCTACCAGCGTGCGCGTATCGGTCGACGCGACAGCGACCGGAACGCCACTCGAACGCGTGTGGCCGTTCTACGGCTACGACGAGCTCAACTACACGACCTCGCCGGAAGGAAGAGCGCTGCTGGCGACGCTCGTCAGCGCGAATACGGCGCCCGTGCACGTGCGCAATCACTTTCTGTTCAACAGCGGTGACGGCACGCCCGCTATGAAATGGGGCTCGACCAACGTCTATAGCGAGGATTCCACCGGCAGCCCCGTCTACAGCTGGCCGCTGACCGACGAGATCGTGGACGCCATCACTGCGGCTGGCGCGTACCCGTTCGTCGAGCTCGGCTTCATGCCCGAAGCGCTCTCCTCGCACCCTACCCCTTACGTCAACTCCAGCACCATCAGCCTCAATGGCGGGTGTTTCTATCCCCCGACCGACTATACGAAATGGGCGAATCTGATCCGAGCTTGGACACTGCACGCCAACGCGAGTCACCCGGACGTCGCGGCGCGCTGGCTGTGGGAGCTGTGGAACGAACCCGACAGCGGCTACTGGCATGGCACGTTCGACGACTACGCGAAGCTCTACGACTACGCGGAGTCGGCGCTGCATGAGGTGCTGCCGGACGCGGCGCTCGGTGGCCCTGCGGTGATCGACCCCAACGGCAGCTTCTTGCCTCAATTCCTCGACCACTGCGCGAACGGTAGCAACGCCGTGACCGGTGACCGCGGGACGCGCCTCGATCTCGTGACGTTCCACGCCAAGGGCGGCGTCAGCGCCGCTGGGGACCACGTCGAGATGGACCTCGGCAACCAGCTGCGACTTCACCGCGCGGGATTCGAGGCGGTGGCGGCGTTTCCGCAATTCAAGCAGACGCCCATCTACATCACTGAAGCAGATCCCGACGGCTGCGCGGCGTGCCCGACCAGCATCGTGCCCGGCGCCGCCTACCGCAGCTCGACCGCGTACGGCGCCTATGAAATCGCGATGATGAAGCGCACGATCGAGCTCGAGGCCGAGACGGGCACCAAGCTCGGCGGGCTCGTCACCTGGGCATTTACGTTTCCGGGTACGTCCTATTTTTCCGGGTACCGCGCGCTGGCCACCAACGGCATCAGTCTACCCGTGCTGAGTGCCTTCACGCTGCTGGGCCGCCTGTCCGGAAGCCGCTTGCCACTCAGCAGCAGCGGAGCCCGCACGCTGGACGACATCCTTGCCAATAGTGTGCGCGACCAGCCGGACGTCGACGGCATGGCCACGCGCGACGGCGACACGATCCAGGTTCTGGTTTGGAACTACCACGATGAAATCGTAACCGCCCCCGCCGCGCGCGTGCACCTGGCGCTCACGGTACCGGCCGGCTTTGGGGCTCACGCGCGAGTCTCGCACCTGCGAGTCGACGGAGCGCACGGTGACGCTCACGCCGTTTGGGTGACGCAAGGCATGCCGGAGAGCCCTACGGCCGCTCAAATCGCCCAGCTGCGGCAGGCGATGGAGCCTTCGTTGCTGGTCCCGGAAACGACCGTCGCGGTGTCGCCACGCGGCTCCGTCGACCTCGACTTCGAGCTACCCCGGTTCGGCGTCTCGCTGATAATGGTCGCGCCGACAGCCGCGGTGACGCCGCCTTCGGAGCAGCCACGCGGCGGTTGCTCGTTCCGCGTCAGCGGCGCCCGCATCGACGGGGACGCGCTGCTCGCCGTGGCCGCCCTCGTTCTCGTGCCAATCGCGCGCCGTCGCCCACGGGTCTCGGAACTTCGGCCACGTCGCTAACCAGGTGATCCTATTTGCGTTGCCGCGTCACTCCTCATCGATGCGACCTGGCACGAGCCTTACGATGACGGTGCAGTCGGCGGCGCTGGCGCTGGCGATGGGATTCGGCTTGATTGCAGGAGCCTGCAACTCGGACTCGGGCAGTCCGTCGGCCGCCGGCGGAACTTTCAACGGCGGCGGGACCGTAGGCGTCAGCGGAACAACCTCCACCAGCGGGGGCATGGGCAGCGGAGGCGGAGCGTCCTGCACCAACGTGGCGCCTTGCGGCGGTAACGCGATCGGGACGTGGACGGTCACGTCATCGTGTCTGAAAGTCAGCGGAGAGCTCGATCTGTCGTCGCTCGGCAGTTGCAAGTCCGCTCCGATCACGGGCTCCCTGCAAGTGACCGGAACCTGGACCGCCAACGCGAACGGGACGTCTTTGGACAACACGATGACGACGGGCACCGAGCAGATCACGCTCGGCCCGGCTTGCCTCGTCATTTCGTCCACTCCCGTCAGCTGCGAGGGCGCCGCGAACCTGCTCAAGAACTTGGGCTATGCGTCGCTCACGTGCACCACCGCCGGCGACGGCTGCGCCTGCTCGGGTACCATCCAACAGGCAGGCGGGCTCGCGCTACTGTCGCCTGCGCCGTCCAAAAACAGCAACTACTCGACCTCCGCCAGCGACCTGACCATCACCGGCGACATCGGCGACGCGAAGTACTCGTACTGCACCGCCGCAACACGGCTCACGCTAACGCCCCACAGCACGAATCCGACCGTAACCGGCACGGTGGTGCTCCAAAGCGACGGCGCGGCGGGCGGCGCAGGCGGAACGAACGCCACTGCCGGGAGTGGCGGTGTTGGTGGGACGAGCCAGGGTGGCACCGTCGGCACTGCTGGCAATGCTGGTGTAGGCGGCACCAACGGCACGGCGGGCGCCAGCAACACCCCTGGCCCGTGCGACATTTACAAGACCGGCGGCACGCCCTGCGTGGCAGCGCACAGCACGGTGAGAGCGCTGTCCCAAAGCTACGGCGGCAAGCTCTACCAGGTCCGCAATGCCGCTGGCATGACCAAAGATATCAACGCCGTCACGCCGGGCGGCGTGGCTGACGCGGCCGGACAGGACACGTTCTGCATGGGCACGACGTGCGTCATCACGATCATTTACGATCAGAGCGGCAAGGGCAACGATCTGTTTTCGCAGGATGCGAGCAGCCCG
>FSUE01001061.1_pt1 | contig 19161 bp, 12 predicted proteins | sample 1637031 | NCBI WGS metagenome assembly FSUE01 (sample SAMEA3914819, study PRJEB12502) | metagenome | biome: forest; material: soil | place: Canada | collected 2010-06-26 | depth 0.3 m | reverse complement strand
TTGGGCGTCTTCGTCTATTTCGCGTGGTTCAGCGACGGCATTGGCGTGCCGCGAACGGTCGACAACGCACCGGCGGCGGCGCTGACCGCGGCGCTCGCGATCAACATCGGGCTGATGCTGGTATTCGGCCTGCAGCACTCGATCATGGCGCGCGCGTCGGCCAAGCGCGCGCTGACGCGTGTCGTGCCGGCACGGCTGGAGCGCGCGACGTACGTGCTCGCTTCATCGGTCGCGCTGGCGCTGCTGATGTGGCAATGGCGCGGCGTGGACGGTGTGCTCTGGCACGTGCAAAGTACCGCGCTGGCCGCGCCGCTGTGGGCGCTCAACGCGCTCGGTTGGCTCGGCGTACCGTTGTGCAGCTTCATGATCGACCATTTCGACCTGTTCGGTCTCAAGCAGGCGCTGAATGGTTTTCGGAAGGTGAGCTTCGAACGCAAAGGGTTCGTCACGCCGCTGCTGTACAAGTACGTGCGCCACCCGATGATGACGTCGCTGCTCGTCGGGCTGTGGGTCACGCCGTACATGACCGTCGGGCATTTGCTGCTCACGCTGGGCATGACCGCCTACGTCCTGATCGGCGTGCACTTCGAAGAGCGCGCGCTGGCCCGGGAGCTGGGGCGTGCCTACGAGCTGTACCAGGCCACGACACCCAAGTTCTTGCCAGTTGGAGCCACCGCCAAGCCGCCGCTGAGCGACACCCTCAGTAGTTGAAAGCGTGGGCGACGGCGCGGCTACTTGCGCTCGCTCATCACGTCGCGCATCGGCTCGACCAAGTACGTCTCGCGCTCGGCGTCGTAGTCGACGATCAGCGCTTGCTCGCCGCGGCCGAGCTGCTTGCCGTCCTCGACGCGGATGCGCAAAACCAGGCCCGCGCCGCCGTCGTGCATCGTTGCTTCGCCGAACTTGGCGTTGACCGACCCGGTGCGCACCACACACGTGCGGCCGATGAAGTCGGATTTGACCGGCGCGTGCTTGGGCGCGAATACCTTGGCCAACGGGCGCGCCGCGATCGAAGTCAACGGTAGCGCGAGTAGGAACGAGCCCAGCAGCACGCCGGCGGACAGCAACGGCCCCGCCAAAGCCGGCGCCGTGCGCGTGACGATTTGCATCGTCACCACGCTGACCAGCCACGCAAACGTGATGATCAGGCTGAAAATCACGGTGGCCGGCGCAGAGCGCAGGTGCAGCGCACCCATGATCGTCGCCAAGACGCCCTGGCCATCGCCGTCGCCGTCGGCGTCGGCGTCACCCCCGCCGTCGCCCACGTCACCATCGCCGTGACCGCCGCCAAAATCGGCGTCGCCGTGGACGTGGCCGCCGCCGATGTCGCCCACGTCATGGCCGCCGCCAACGTCCATGTGACCTTCGAGCGCGCCCTCGGAGCCTTCACCGATGTGAATGACGCCGACCATGACGAAGCTCCAGTAGATGAGCACGACGCCGAGCAGCACCGTGAACACCACGCTCGGAAACGACAACGCCAGAACTAAGACTTCATGCATTCGAGGCCGCCGCGCCGCGTTGGCTCTGCAGTTCCTGCAAAATCAGCTCGAGCTTGCCCGCGATGTCGCGCAGCGCCGCCTCCGAGCGCTCGCCGTCGGCAGCGCGTTCCTGAGCTTCGTGCGGCACGTCGAAGACGCGGGCCGCTAACGCGGGGCCGTAGGTCATCAGCGTGGAAGCGATGGCTTTGCCGGCTTCGGTTTTCGCGAAAATGTCGGAATAACCGACGGACAAGTTGGTCGACACGTACACCAGCGCGTCGAAATACGAATTCACTTTCGGGTTCTGCCCGCGCTCGGCGGCGTAGAACGCTGCGGCGCCGACCAACACCGTAAACACCGCGGCGTTCATCGGATCGGCCGCCTGTTGGTCGCGGAAATAGCCGTGCGCGCTATGCAGCCATTCGTCCGGCGGCTTACCGGAGCCGACACCCAACAACAGCCCCAACGCTAGCAGCGTCCGTTCGTTCATGCGCGCAAGCCCGGCAGCATAGTCCGCCCCGCCCGGCCTGGCGAGAGCCGGTTGCCCCGACGATTTTACGGCTGCCTCGGGGCTGCCACGTTGCAGCTCGCCGCAGCTCGAATTGCAGAAGCTTTCGTAGCGGAGCCGGGCACCTCCCCGCGGCTCGAGATTTCACAGGGAGCAGGTTTTCGACACGAGCGATCAACGCGGAGCCCGAAGCAGGTCGTTCGGCGCGGCCGGGGGGACGACACGCGAGCTTCTGCAAACGGGCTGCGATTAGCGATTCTAAGGATGGTCGAAAACAATATGAGCTCATATGAGCTCATACTGTTTTCGAGCAGGACCTCGCAGGGAGGCGCGCCTTAGCAGCTGCGGGGGCGCGCCTGGTGCTCGCGTGGCCGCGGGCGGATTGCGTGGGGCGCGAGCGCGGGCTGCGAGGGCTGCGATTGGGCAGCCCGTCGGGCGAGGTCGCGCCGTTACGGCTTTTTGAAGCGTAGGACGAAGCGGTCGCTGTGGCCGCGACGCTCGCCGGCGGTTTTGGGGCTGGCGCTCCAGTCACGGGCGTCGCCCGGCTCGCGCAGAAAATCCGCCTCGGCGTCGAGCACGAAGCCGGCCTGCTCGATTTCGGTTTTGACGATCGACTCCTCGATGCGGTGCAGCGTCTGTACGTCGTCCAGACCAGCGCCGGCTTTGGCACTGTGATCGACGACGCCGAAAATGCCACCTGACTTGAGCGCCCCGAAGATGTTGCGGTTCATGCGCGCGCGATCGGTCTTCATCCAAACCGTGTCGTGGTAGAAGAGCACGAGCGTGACTAGGTCGAGGTTCTTCACGTCGGCCGGCAAGGGCTCGTCGAACTCGCTGTCGATGCGCACGACGTGCTTCATCACCGGCTTGGTCAGCCGCTCGCTCCACGGCTTCTCGGCAAAGCCCAGAATGAACTTGGTGTTCTGTCCGTAGACCGTGCCCGTGTCGCCGACCATTCGCGCCAAAAGCTCGGTCGTGTAACCCCCACCCGCCGCCAGATCGGCCACGCGCATGCCCGGAGCGACAGCCAGGAAGGTCAAGAGCTCGGCCGGCTTCCGCCCCGCATCGAGCGCGCGATCGGCCTCGCTGCGATCCGCTGCCGCCACCACGGTCTGGGCTGGCCCCCTCACCTCCGTTGCGCTCGCCGCGGGTGCCGGCGTCGCCACAGCTGACGGTGACGGTGGGGCCGCGACGTTGGACGCGGGCTGGGCCCCGCCACAACCAACCAAGATCAGTGCCCAAATGAACGAAGATCGAGCAAACAGCATGGGCCGCATCTTGGTGATCACAGCTGCGAACCGCCAGTGGCACTCAGCAGCGAGCGACTGAATCAATCACTATGCACCCCCCAGCTAGCTCGCTGCCCACCGCATGAATAGGCGAGGGGGAAGGCCGGAACAGGTTCCCGCCATGCGCCAGCGGTGCGCGAGAATCAGCTTCATTTCAGTGACAATCCGTTTGCGCTCGGCGCTGTCCGGTTTTAAGCCCCTGTGGTGGGGCAGCCCAAATCTCTTCTTAGTTGTCTGACCTTCCTGTCATGCGTGCTCGGTGCCAGCGCCGTCTCGGTCGTTGCGCTGCCGGCACACGCCGATGAACCGAGCTCCGCTGATCGCGCGACGGCGCGCACGCTCGCCCAAGAAGGCTATGTAGCGTTACGCGACAAGGACTACTCCACCGCCGCTGATCGCTTCACGCGCGCGCTGGCGTTGGTACACGCGCCGACGCTGTTGCGCGATCTGGCGCGCGCGCAGGTCGGCCTCGGCCGGCTGGTAGACGCCCACGAAACCTACAGCCTGATCATTCGCGAAGGCGTGGCCGCCGACGCTCCGCCACCGTGGGTGAAGGCGGTGGCCGACGCCAAAGCCGAGATCAGCCCGATCACGCCGCGCCTGCCGTGGATGACGATCACGGTCTCCGGGCCCGCCCATCCGAAAGTGACGATCGACGGCGCCCCGATCGCCGAGGCGTCGCTCGGTGTAAAGCGTCCTGCCGATCCGGGCCGGCACGAGATCCGCGCGATGGCCTCGGGCTACTACACCGCCAAGAAGAGCATCTCGCTCAAAGAAGGCGAGTCGATCAACATCGCGTTCGAGCTCGAAGATGCGCCGCCGGACGCCGCGCCCAAGGACGAAGAAGAGACCGGCAAGGTCATGGTGGCGAACGTCGTCGACCCGGTGTGGCGTAAACCGGTCACGATCGGCGCTTTCGCGCTCGGCGGCGCCGGCATCGTGGTCGGCAGCATCACCGGCATTTTAGCGATGACCAAGCACAATGCGCTCGCCAACAGCTGCCCGGGCGGCCGCTGCCCCGGGCCCCAGGAAGCGCGCTTGAACAACTATCACACGCTCGGGTTGATCTCGACGATCGGCTTCGTCGCCGGTGGCGTCGGCGCTGGCGCGGGCGTCGTGCTGCTGTTGGTCAAGCCGCAGACCTTGGTGCAACAACCCAACCAAACGGATCACGCGGAACCCGCGCGCACCAGCTTCACTTGGTCGCCGTTCGTCGGCATCGGCAACGCCGGTGTGGAAGGCACGTTCTGAAGATGTTCTCCTCGATGCGAATTTGCAGCGCGCTGCTGGCCCTCTCCGCACTGTCGCTCGGCGGCTGTACCAGCCTGCTCGGCGATTTTACGTTCGACCCGAACGGCAACGCTGGCTCCGCCGGCACCGGCAACATGGTGCAGGGCGATATCGTCGTCATGCCGACCATGCTGACGACGAGCGAGCAGGGCACGAAAGCGAATTTCACGCTCATGCTCAAGCGCAAGCCCGGCGCGGACGTGACCGTCGCGCTCAGCAGCAGCAACAAAGCCGAGGGCGCGGTCAGTCCGAACCTGTTGACGTTTACCCCCGACAACTTCGGCGCCCCGCAGATGGCCCAGGTTACCGGCGTCGATGACGACAAAGAAGACGGGCCGCAAACCTACTTCGTCATCACGTCACCGGCCACGAGCGCCGACAACACGTACCAAAACATCGATCCCGTCGATCCACAGGTCACCAACGTGGACGACGACACGGCAGGTTTCATGCTGGTGCCAGTGGCGGGCCTTACGACCACCGAATCAGGTGGCGAGGCCATGTTCACGATCGCGCTCAACAAAGCGCCGACGGCCGACGTCAGCATCGACCTGTCCAGCGACAACATGATGGAGGGCACGGTCAGCCCAGCCTCGCTGATGTTCACGTCGACCAACTGGATGGCGCCACAGGTCGTGACCGTGACTGGTGTGGACGACGAGCTCCGCGACGGCCCGCAGAAGTATCACGTGGTGACCGGCGCCGCGACCAGCACCGACGCCAAGTACAGCGGGCTCAATCCGCCGGATGTCGAAGTCACCAACAACGACAACGACACCGCGAACGTGATCTTGATGCCGGCGACCGGCCTGCTCACCTCCGAGAAGGGTGAGATGACCAGCCTGACGATCGCGCTCGGCTCGCCGCCGAGCGGCGACGTGGTGATCGGCCTGACCAGCAGCGATACGTCCGAAGGCACCGTGATGCCAGACAGCGTGACCTTCACGAAAGTCAACTGGATGGCACCGCAAGTCATCAGTGTCACGGGCGTGGACGACGACCGCATCGACGGCAGCCAGCCCTATCAAGTCGTTACCAGCATCATTTCCAGCGAGGACCCTGGCTACGCCACGCTGGAGCCCCCGAACGCCGACGTCACGAATATCGACGATGACTCGCCCGGCCTGCGGCTCACGCCGACCGAGGGGCTGACGACGAGTGAAGACCTCGACTCGGCCACGTTCACGGTCGTGCTCAACTCCAAGCCGAGCGCTGACGTGTTGCTCGACGTCGTCAGCAGTCGACCGACGGAGGGGGTGGCGACGCCCGCCAGCCTGCATTTCACCGAGATGAACTGGGACGCGCCCCAGACCGTGTCAGTGATGGGCGTCAACGACGACTTCGCCGACAAAGACCAACTGTACGTCGTGCACGTCACGCCCAACGCCACGACGACGCTGGACGCCGACTACGCCAAGCTGTTGGAGCAGGACGTATCGGTCACGAACACCGACAACGACAGCGCCGGGGTCGACGTCAAGCCGACCAACGGCCTCACCACCACCGAGGCCGGCGGCACCGCAACGTTCACCGTCAATCTCCGCTCGCGGCCGACCGGCGACGTGACGATCGCGCTCAGCAGCAGCAATACGGCCGAAGGCACCGTCAGCCCGGCATCGCTGAAGTTCAGCGGTGACAACTTCCGCTCGCCGCAACTGGTGACGATCCGCGGCGTGGACGACAAGGTGCAGGACGGCGGCCAGCCGTATCACATCACCACCGACAACGCGGCGAGCAGCGATCCCAACTATCAAGGCATGGAAGTGCCCAACGTCGAGGTCGTCAACACCGACAACGACACGGCTGGCATCACCATCAACCCCAAAAACACGGTCACGCTGACCACGACCGAGAAGGGTGACACGGCCACGTTCACGGTCGTGCTCAACTCGCAACCGACGGCTGACGTTAGCTTCAGCGTAACCAGCACCGACCTCAGCGAGGGCACGCTCAGCCCAGCCAACCTGACGTTCACGGGTGCGAACTGGAACGCCCCGCAAACCGTTACGTTGAAGGGTGTGGACGACAAGATGCACGACGGCCCGCAGCTCTACCGCGCCACGTTCGGTGCGATCACGAGCAAGGACCCGTTGTACGCGGCGCTGGCCAAGCCGCTCGACGTCAAGGTGTCGAACACCGACGACGACTCGCCCGGCATCACGCTCAACAACATTGCCAACCTGACCACCAACGAGAAGGGGCCCGGCACGGCCTCGTTCCAGGTGGTGCTCGACTCCGCGCCGGGCGGTAACGTCGAGATCGGCGTTTCCAGCAGCCGCCCCGGCGAAGGCACGGTCAGCCCGGCCAAGCTCACGTTCACGAACGTCAACTGGGCGTCGCCGCAAACCGTGACGATCACCGGCGTTGACGACAAGGTGCAGGACGGGAACCAAGGCTACCTCGTGATTTTTGCGGCGGCGATCAGCCCCGACAAGGACTACCAGGGCCTGGTCCCGAAGACCGCCAGCGTCCCGGTCACCAACCTGGACGACGACTCAGCAGGCATCGTGGTCACGCTGCCACCAACCGGGCTGGTCACGAAGGAGGACGGCGGCACCGCGGTCTTCACCATTCAGCTGCGCTCGCAGCCGACCGCCGACGTGACGATTCCGCTCAAGAGCAGCAAGACGACGGAAGGCACGGTCACCCCGGCAAGCCTCACCTTCACGGCCGCGAACTGGAGCGGCGCACGCATGGTCACGCTGACCGGCGTGGACGACAAGATTCAGGACGGCAACCAGCCGTACGTGGTCAGCATCGGTCCAGCGACGAGCCTCGACGGCAAATACTCGATGATGTCCTCGCCTGATTTGACGGCGTCGAATCAGGACAACGACACCGCGCGAATCGTGGTCGATACCAGCGCCACCGTCGACACGACCGAAAAGGGCGGCATCAGCACCTTCACCATCAAGCTTGACACGCAACCGACCGCCGACGTCAAGGTTGCCCTGACGAGCAAGGACACGAAGGAAGGCACGGTTAGCCCAGCGACAGTGACCTTCAACGCCATGAACTATGGCTCGCCTCAGCTGATCACCGTCACCGGCGTCGATGACAAGGTGCAGGACGGCGACAAACCGTATCTGATCGACGTCGCCGCAGCCATGAGCGGGGACCCGCTGTACCAGGGCATGGATCCGCCGGATGTGTCGCTCAAGAACAAGGACGACGACACCGCCAAGATCCGGGTTACCCAAGTCTCGACCGCGACCAGCGAGGGCGGCGGTACGGCGAGCTTCAGCATCGTGCTCGATACGCTGCCCACGGCGCCCGTCACCGTGTCGTTCAACAGCAACAACCTGACCGAGGGCACGCTCAGCGACACGACTTGGACGTTTACGACGACCAATTGGAGCTCGCCAAAGACCGTCATCGTCACCGGCGTGGAAGACGACAGCACGGCCGATGGCGACCAGCAGTTCAGCGTCGTCTTCGACGCCTCGACCAGCACCGACGCCCTGTACAACGCCAAAACACCGACTTCGCTCGTCTTCACCAACGTCGACAACGACAGCCCTGGCATCATCGTCAGCGCGACTACCGGCACGACCAGCGAAGACGGCGCGGCCGACGCATTCACGTTCACGATCGTGCTCAAGTCCAAGCCCAAGGCCGACGTGAAGATTCCGCTGTCGAGTAGCGACGAAGGCGAGGGCACGGTGTTCCCGACCAGCCTGACGTTCACGACCGCGGACTGGGCCGGCAAGAAGACCGTCACGGTAACCGGCGTGAACGACGACGAGTTCGACGGTTCGCCCGTCTACAAGATCCTAATCGGTGCGCCCACCAGCACTGACACCGCGTATGCCGAGATCGACCCGCCCGATGTGTCGATGACCAACACCGACAACGATACGGCGGGCTTCACGGTCAGCGCCGCGTCGGGTGACACCAGCGAGGCCGGCGGCACGGCCACGTTCACGATCAAGCTGACGTCGAAGCCGACCGGCGACGTGACGATTTCGTTGAGCAGCAGCGACAACACCGAAGGCACACCGACTCCGACCAAGGTCGTGCTGACGCCGAGCGATTGGAACAATACCGCTCTGCACACGGTCACGGTGCATGGCGAGAACGACGACATCCAGGACGGCGACCAGCCGTACTCGATCATCACCAGCCTCTCGTCCAGTACCGACCCGAACTACGATCAAAAGATCGTCAAAGACGTCGCCCTCAACAACATCGACAACGACACCGCCGGCTACACCCTGACGGGGGGCAGCGGTGGACACACCAACGAAGGCGGCGGCACCGCCACCTTCTACGTGTCGTTGAAGTCCGAGCCGACCGGCCCGGTATCGATTCCGATCGCCAGCAGCAACACCGATGAAGGCGTTCTGGATCCAGGCAAAACCAGCATCGACTTTACGGTGCTGAACTGGAAGACGCCACAGCCGGTGGTCGTCCACGGTGTGAACGACGACGTGCCCGTGGCCGATGGCAATATCGACTACAAGATCATCCTCGGCAAACCGACCAGCACCGACACCAACTACGCGATGCTCAAGCCCCCGGACGTGTCGCTGACCAACGACGACAACGACAGCGCGGCGCTCAGCATCGCCGCGCCAATGACGAGGACGTCCGAGACCGGTACGGCGGTCATGATCTCGGTCGTGCTCACCTCCAAACCCAAAGGCACGGTGACGATTCCGGTCGCGAGCCTCAACGAGCTGGAGGGCAAGGTGACGTCCCCGGCCCCCGCTACACTGACGTTCGGCGCCGGCGACTGGAACGTCGCCCAGTCGTTTACGGTGACCGGACAAGACGACGTGATGCTCGACCCGGACACGGCTTACATGGTGCAAGTCGGCCCTCCCCAGAGCTCAGATACCAAGTATAGCTCGCTGCCAGCCAGCATCGTGAACCTGGTCAACACCGACGATGAAGTGCCCTGAAGCTGCCCCAAGCGCTAGACGGACGTTCATGCCGGGACTCACGCTCCGTGAGCGGTTCAAAAATCGCGCGCGCATGGACGGGCTTTCGACCGCTGCAAGGTTACTGCGCGGACTGAATGACGGTACACTGAGCACGCGCAGCGATGGATGACGACTCTCGCGTCATAGACAAAGGCTGGGACGCGCTGCCCGAATATGGCAACAAATCGGGCGACGCGGACGAAGCCGTGACGGTGTCGATCTCGACGACGCCCGGCGAGTGGCTCGTCAACACGGTCGACGCGGTCGTCGTGCCGATGAGCATGGCCGAGCTGGTCGACGGCTTGCGGAGCCACAAGCTGACGGAGCGCTCGCTGGTGTGGCGTGCCGGCATGCAAGAGTGGGCCACGGTCGACCGCGTGCCACAGCTCAAGCTGGCAGCGCGCATGCCGCTCGCCGCCGCGCCCAGCGTCGCGCCGCGTCCGACGCCAGCGGCTGCCGCGACGCCCAGCAAGCCTCCACCCAAGCCGGTACGCGCGACTCCAGCGCCGCCGCCGCAGAGCACGCCGCCACAATTCGGGACGCCGCACTCGGTGCCGAGCCGCAAGGCCACGCTGCCGTTTGGATTGCAGACGCCGGTCGCGGCTCAGTCGCGGCCCGGCCACCTGCGGCCACAGTCGTCGCCACGCGCCGCGTTGCCGCCGCCGGCCAGTAAAGAGGAACCTGAGGTGCTGGCCGTCTACGATCGCCCGGCCGCGACCATCAGCTTCGACTTGTCGCCGGTGCAGCCGTTGCGCACCGCCGCGCGCGCCCCCACGCCACCGCCACAAACGCTGGCGCCGCTTACCACCGACAGCGCGCAGCGCCGGGCGTTCGCGCCGCGGAACGCCGACTTGAGCGTCATCGCTGCTAGTCAGTTTCGCCAGGTCCAGCGCTCGTCCAAACGCTTGGTGTGGATTTCGTCGCTAGCCTCGGCGGCGGCCGCGTCATTGCTCACCTTTTGGGCATCGCGCAGCGCCGCGCCGGGCCCGACCGCCGTCGTCGAGCCGGCGCCCGTGGCAGCTGTGGCGCCTGCAGCATTACCGCGGCCCACGCCAGTCAGCCTTGCGACCGAGCCGAGCCCGACCGCGAGCACCAGCGAGCCTGTAGCGGCGCCGGCTGCCGCACCAAGCGCGGTCGCGTCGAAACCGAAGAGCGCCGCTCGCCGAGCCAGAGCTGTCAGCTCCGTGCCTGCACCACACCCGGTGCGTGCCGCTGCCGACCCGGCCGCGGCCGTGCGCGATCCGTCGGCCGAGCCCAATCCGTACGACGTGAAGCTCGACGACGACGCGCCCGCCAAGAGCGCGCCGGTTGCCGCCCACGGCTCGGGCCTGGAAGCCGACAGCAAGCCCAGCGAAGCCGCAGCCAACAGCGCCACGTCGCCCGGTTTTTAAGCCGCGTTGTCACGGCGCGCGAATGTTAATCTCGGCCGATGATTCGGCGGCTCGATCACGTCAACGTGCGCACTGCCAACCTGGAAGGGTTGGCAAGCTTCTACATCGACGTGCTCGGGCTCGAGCGCGGCGAACGCCCGCCGCTCGGCTTTCCCGGAGCGTGGATGTACGCAGGCGGCCAAGCCGTCATTCACCTGGTTGGTGTCACGGAACCGCCAAAGCCAGAAGGCGCGCTGCGGCTCGAACATTTCGCGTTTTCGGCCACCGGCTTGGTGGAGTTTTTGGCGCGGCTCGCGCGGCTAGGCATCGAATACAAGCCAAGCCGCCAAGCCGGCACCGGCAACGTCGTCATCAACCTGCACGACCCCGACGGCAACCGCCTGCACGTCGACTTTCCCGCCAGCGAAGCCGGCGCCCTCCCCTGGTGACGCGAATCACGGCCGCTTCGAAACCAGACCGAAATGTGCGAGGCCGATAATTCCGGCATGGCTGACGCGCACTTGCCCGCTTTCGGTGTACCTCGAGGCTTCAAGGCTGACCGCGCTCGCGTCACGGCGGTGAAGAGCCAACTGGTCGAGGCCGGCGTGAAGAGTTGCTTCGCGACGTTCGTGGATGTCTACGGCATTCCGAAGTCGAAGCAGACGCCGATCGATGCCTTCGAGCACATGTGCGACGGCAGTGAGCTGTACACGGTCGGGGCAGTCGAGGGCTTGGGCTTGGCCGGGCCCCAGGAAGACGAGTGCGCCACCGTGCCGGACCTGTCGAGCGGCATCGTGCTGCCGTGGGACAAGACGCGCGCCTGGTTCAGCAGCGACTTGTACTACCACGGCGAGCCGTACGCCGGTGATCCGCGCGGCATCTTGCGTCGGGTGCTGGCGCGCGCCGAGAAGCTTGGCTTTCGTTTCAACTTGGGCATCGAGCCCGAGTTTTATGTTTTGAAGGAAGGGGCGGACGGCAAGCTGTCGCCGATCACGCGCAGCAAGTTTCAGGGACCGAACGCCTGCTACGACGTCACACAAGCCAGCGAGAGCGCGCCATTCTTGGAGCCGCTGGCCGGCTACATGAAGGAGCTCGACTGGGGCCTTTACTCGTACGACCAGGAGTGCGGCAAGGGTCAGTACGAGTTCGACTTTGCATACTCGGACGCGCTGACGATGGCCGACCGGTTCGTGTTCTTGCGCCACATGGTCAAGCAAGTGGCCGAGCAGGTGGGCGCGGTGGCCTCGTTCATGCCCAAGCCTTTTGCCGATGATTTCCGCAGCGGCGCGCATTTCAACATGTCGTTGGCCGACACCAAAACCGGCGACAACCTGTTCGCGCCCGGCGCCGATCGGCCGGGCAAGCTGGCGACACGCTACAACGCCAATTGCTCCGACCTGGCGCTGCACTTCATCGCCGGGCTGAAACAGCATGCGCGCGCGCTGACGGCCGTCACCTGCCCAAGCTACAACTCGTACCAGGGCTTGATCGCGCAGGGTGAGCTGGCGGATTTTTCGTGGGCACCGGTGCTGATCGCCTGGGGTAAAAACAACCGCAGCGCCATGCTGCGGCTGCCGGGCAACCGCTACTGTGTCGAGAACCGCGCCGTCGACATGTCGAACAACCCGTACCTGGCAGCGGCATTCTCGCTGGCTGCGGGTCTGGACGGCATCGAACGCGACTTGGATCCAGGCGAGCCGCTGAACGACGATTTGTACCGCCGCGGCCGCACGGAGCTGAAAGAAGCCGGCATCGAGCTGTTGCCGCGCACGCTGCTGCACGCGCTCGAAGCCTACGAGGCCGACCCGGTCGCGACGCAAGCATTCGGCGGCTTTTACCGAGACATCTACCTATCGCACAAGCTTCGCGAGTGGGAAACGTGCTTCTATCCGGTGTCGGACGAGCAGCGCCGCCGCTACCTCACGTTCATTTGAGGAGATCGAAGATCGCGCGCTCGACGAACGCGGTACCTTCGGGCACGCGGTCCGGGCCGCCGGCGATGTGACCGAACTTCGAGTCGAGCACGCGCAGCTCGGCATTGGGTAGCAGCTGCACCTCCAAACGGCTGTCTTCCGGCGGGAAGTACAGGTCGGTGCTGGCCGGCATGAGGATCGTGCGCGCTTCGATCGCCGCTAGCGCCTTTGGCAGGTCGCCGCCGTACAGCGGGTTGTCCGAAATGTCCGCGCGCTGCCAGCTGCTCAGCACGCACAACAAATCGTTGGCGTCGTACGCCTGATGATCGCGCGCCCACGCGCTCAACAGCGCCTGTGGTGACGCGTGCCCGAGCTGTTCGTACAAGCGTTCGCGGAAGAAAGTCTGGCTGTAAGCCCAGCCAGCGTACACGCGGCCGAACGCCCCGAGCCCACGCAGTGGTGGCGAGGTGTACCGACCACCATCGAAGCTGGCATCGGCTTCGAGCGCGGCCTTCACGCCTTCCAGGAAGACCCAGTTGTGTTGCGAAGTGCGCGCCGAGCCACACACTGCCAGCAGACGCTCGACGCGCTCCGGAAACAGCGCCGCGTGGTGGTACGCCTGTTGCGCGCCCATCGACCAACCCAGCGCCAACGCCAGCCGGTCGACGCCGAGCTGCTCGAGCAACCGCCATTGCGCGGCGACGTTGTCGAGCAAGCTGATGTGCGGAAACTGCGCTGCGCCTTGGGTCGGGTGATTGCTGGGTGACGACGACTGGCCGTTGCCCAGCAAATTCACGATCACGATCAAGTACCGCGCCGGGTCGAGCGCGCGCCCCGGTCCCACCATGCTGAGGTTGTCGTGGTGCGTGCCGGTGTAGTACGTCGGAAACAGGATCGCGTTGTCGCCGGCCGCGCTCAGCGTGCCGCACGTGACGTAGGCTAACTGGGCGTCTTTCAGCACTTGGCCTGACTGCAACGTGAAATCCCCCAGCGGGAACAGCTCGAGCTTGGCCAGCATCCTGCCCTTTCGCATAACATCGTCTGGGCCCTTCTCGTGCTGCCGTTTCGAACTTCGCACTCATTTTGGCTGGTTCGAGCCATGCTGCTGCGCGGCATCGGCTTGATCTATGCCGTGGCGTTTCTAATCTTGGTGCGGCAAGGGCCGGCGCTGATCGGTGAGCACGGCCTATTGCCAGCGGCGCGCTACCTCGACTTGGTGACGAGCAGCCTCGGCTCGCGCGGCGCTGGGTTCTGGGAGCTGCCCAGCTTGTTCTGGCTTTCGGCCACGGACGCCTGGCTGCACGGGGCGGCCTGGCTCGGGCTGCTGGGCGCGCTGGCCATGCTGGCTGGTTTCTCGAACGCACCGCTGCTGGCGCTGTTGTGGATGCTGTACCTGTCGTTCTGCCATGTCGGCCAGATCTTCTATGGCTACGGCTGGGATTCGTTGCTGTGCGAGACCGGATTTTTGGCGATCTTTTTGGCGCCGTTTTGGCGCGCGCGCGAATTCGACGCGCGGTCGCCGCCGCACCTGATCGTGATCGTGCTGTTTCGTTGGCTGGCGTTTCGGATCATGTTCGGTGCGGGGCTGATCAAGCTGCGCGGTGACGCGTGTTGGACCGATCTGACGTGCCTGGCCTACCACTACGAAACCCAGCCGAACCCCGGCCCGCTCAGCCCGCTATTTCACGCCGCGCCGTTGTGGTTTCACAAGCTCGGCACGCTGTTCAACCATTTGGTCGAAGTCGTGGCGCCGTTCGGCGTGTTCGGGCCGCGCTCCGCGCGCGCGATTGCCGGCTTGCTGATCGTCGTCTTTCAGTCGATCTTGATCGCCAGCGGCAACCTGTCGTTCTTGAATTGGCTGACGTTGATCATCGGCTTGTCGTGCTTCGACGATCAGCTCGTGCTGCGGGCGGTACCGAGCGGCTGGCGCGAACGTCTCAGCGCGCGGTTGGCGCGGGTGAGCGAGGCGGAACCGTCGCGTCAGCGCCGCAACGTCAGCATCGCGCTGGCGATCGTGGTCGCCGTGCTGAGCCTGAACCCGGTCGTGAATCTACTGTCGCCCCGGCAGGCCATGAATGCGTCGTTCGAGCCATTCAACCTCGTCAACACCTACGGCGCCTTCGGGAGCGTGAGCCGCGAGCGCTACGAGGTCATCATCGAAGGTACGGCCGCAACCACGCTCGACGAGCACACGCAATGGCGCGAATACGGCCTGCCCTGCAAGCCCGGTCGCGTCGACCGCCGACCATGCCTGATCACCCCCTATCACTACCGGCTGGATTGGCAGCTGTGGTTCGTGCCGCTTTCCCCGGATCATCAACGGCGCTGGTTCCTCTCGCTCACCAACAAGCTGCTGCAGGGCGACGCGCGCGTGCTGGCGTTGTTCGCAGAAAATCCATTCCCGAGGCGACCGCCGCACTTCGTTCGCGCGTTGTTCTATCGCTACCAATTCCTACCGCTCGGATCGCACGACACGTGGCGCCGCACGCCGGCTGGTCAATACCTGGCACCCACCTCGCTCGACGATCCGGAGTTTTTGGAAGCGCTACGCGCGGCGCGGCTCGCCGACTAAGCCGGCGGCGCAGGCGGCCAGAAGCGCACGACTCATCGCGTCATCCGGGCGCGAGCATGATCGGATAGACGACCGTTACGGTGCCGTTCTCGGGCTTCGGAAATTCGAGCGGCTTGAAGGCGTTGATGACGCAGTCGCGCACCTGCGCGTCGGGCAAGCTCGAGCCGCCATCGCTCGCGCTGGCGACGGTGCCTTGGCGTGAAATCACGAAGCGCACGTTCACTCTGCCGCTGAGCGTGGCGTCCCTGCCCAAGCCTGCCTCATAGCAGCGGCGAAATTCCTCGAAGTGCTCACGCACGACGCGCTGAATCACCTCCGGTGGCAGTCGACCGCTCAGCGCGGCGGGCGCCTCGACCCGCGATGGGGCGGCTGCGGAGCCCGGCTCCGGATGCGGTTGGAGCGCGACCGTTGGCGCGGTCGCGGAAAAGGCGGGCGGCCCGGGGCTCGCAGCTACGCACGCCGCGCAGGCGGCTGCCGCGACGAAGAGAACCACCCGACCGAGCAAGCTGCCCACGCTCACGCGCCGAGCTTAGCTCAGCTCAGCCCGGATCGATGCCCCAGACGATGGTCGTGCCGTTCATGACGACGATCTTGGTCGGGTCGGTGAACGACCAGTCGTCGGACTGAATGAACTTGCCCTGGCCCTGCGCGCCGGCCTTCCACGAAATTTTGAGCAGCGTCCCGGCGGTGAGCTCGCTCGAGCTGGCACCGCTGCAGGTGAGCTCGACATACGAATCGGCGCCGGCCTTCGGGGCGTCGGCGGCGGCGACTTTACCGGTGCAGGTCGCGCCGCCTAGGTTGGTCTTCGGCCCGAATTGGGCCCAGTTCATCGTCACGCTCGGCATGACGCCGGTGATCTCGTTGCTGAAGTAGTAACGGATCTTCACGTCGCTCAGCGAGAGCGGCTGCGCGGTGTCGTTGATCAGGTCGAGCTCTCCGCCCAGAAAATCGACGGGATCCGCGGCGCTGTCGGCCTTGAACGTCACCGATAAGCCGACGATTGGCATGTTCACCGGACCCGAGTCGCCGCCCGCGCCGCCGCCGGAGCCACCCTTGCCGCCGGTGCCGCCCTTACCGCCGGCGCCGCCCTTGCCGCCAGAGCCACCCTTACCGCCCGCACCGGCGGTCGCGCTGGTGCCACCGCTGCCCTTGCCGGCAGTGCCGGTCGACAGCGAGCCGGCGAGCGGCACGTTCAACGTGCCGGCTTTCGACACACTGCCGCCACTGCCGCCGCTACCGCCCTCGTCCGCCATGTCGTCGCCGGTGTCGTCGATGCCGGCGCCGGCGTTTTGGCGAGCGCAGGCGGCGACCATCAGAAGGAGCGTAGCGGCGAGCGAATAGGTGGTGCGGCTTTGCATATTGCGTCTCCGAGCGAGCGGCGATGGGCCGCAGAGGTTTCGGTCAGTTACCGAGCTTGACGACTACGTCGAAGGCTTCACCGCGATTGTCGAACTTTGCTCGACCTTGCGGCGCCTGCACTTTGTGTCCGTTGATCTCGATTTCTTGCACTGATCCGTGAAGGACGAGCGTAAAGCTGCGACGTTGGTGCTCTGCGTAACCCTGACCGGTTACCGAAGCGCGCAACCGAAGCTCGTTACCCTTGCGGGTAGTGGTGAAGCTCGTGCGCACGAACGCGCCCTTTTCGTGGGCCTTGGTCTTGCCGTCGTCTTCGTGCAGCGAGGAACGGAATTCTCCGTCAGCAGCGGGTACGAACACGTGCAGCTCGAGCTCGGGCGCTTGGTGCTCGGCCGTCGACTTCAACGCTTTGGCGTGACAAGCGATGACCGAACCGCCGCGCGCGAACAGCGGGATGCGGTCGAGCGGTGCCTGCACGCTGATGTAGCTCTCGCCCGGGTGGGCAACGCCGCTGTGCCAGTCGTACCAAGTGCCTTTCGGCAGGTAGACGCTGCGCGCCACTTGGCCTGGCTTCAGCACCGGCGCCACCAACAGCGCGTCGCCGAGCAAGAACTGATCGTCGGTCTCACGGGCGGTAGCGTCGTGCTGGAAGTCGAACAGAAGCGGGCGTTGGATCGGCGCGCCGGTTTCGTGGGCTTCCCAGAATTTCGCGTACAAATACGGCAAAATCTTGTAACGAAGCTCGAGCGACTCGCGCACGATCTTTTCGACCGCGGCGCCGAACGACCACGGATACTGGTCCGGCTCGCCCATGATCGCGTGGCAACGGCTGAACGGCGTCAGCGTGCCGTATTGGAACCAGCGTACCGCCATCTCCGGATTCGGCGTACCGGCGAAGCCCGGAATGTCCGCGCCGATGAACGGCTGGCCCGACAAGCCGAGGCCGGTCGCCATCGGCAGGCTCATGTCCAGGTGCTCCCAGTCCGAGTAGTTGTCGCCCAACCATTGCGCCGCAAACCGCTGAATGCCGGCGAAGCCGGCGCGGCTCAAGATGAACGGCCGCGCGTTGGCGTCGAAGCGCCGATAGCCTTCGACCGTCGACATCGCCATCAACAGGCCGTACTGGTTGTGAAAGCGCTCGTGTGAGTAGTTCTGGCCGTCGCGATCGAAGCGCATGCTGAACGGCTCCACGTCGCCGGTGGCCGGCTCGTTCATGTCGTTCCAAATGCCCGCGATGCCTTGGCTCAGGTGCTTGACGGTCAGGTCCGCCCAAAAGCTACGCGTTTTTTCGAGGGTAAAATCCGGAAAAACCGTGCGCCCCGGCCAAACCTGCCCGACGTACAGCTTGCCGGCTTCGGTCTTGCAAAACACGCCCTTGGCGCGGCCCTCTTCGAACACCGAGTAGCCCGGATCGAACTTGACGCCCGGGTCGACGATCGTGATCACCTTGAAGCCGTCGGCTTCGGCCGACTTCATCATCTTCGGCACGTCGCTGAAGCGCTCTTTGTTCCAGGTGTAAACCCGGTAGCCATCCATGTAGCCGATGTCGAGCCACAAGGAATCGCACGGCAAGTTGCGCTCGCGGTACTCGCGCCCAATCGCCAAGAACTCGTCCTGCGAGTAGTCCTTCCAGCGGCATTGGTGATGCCCGAGCGACCACAGCGGTGGCGGCTGCATGCGACCGGTCAGCGACGAATAAGCTTCGAGGATCGCCGGCACTTCGGGCCCGGCGAACACGTATTCCGTGTACTGGCCACCGCAGAACAAGTAGCGGTAGCGGTTCTTTTCGCTGAAGTCGAAGCTGGCTTTGTAGCTATTGTCGACGAAGAAGCCGGCCACCTTGGCGTCGCCGTTGGCGCTCAGTCGCGCGTGGTAGAAGAACGGAATCGACGTGTAATACGGGTCGAATTTGGGGTCTTTGCCCAACAGCGTGACGTCGGCCTCGAACACCCGCTGCTGCTTCAGCACCTCGGGCGCCAAGATGTCGGTGTTCCACAGCACCAGCTTGCGGCCGCGGCGATTGCTGGAGCCCGTCTTCTGGCCGAGGCCGTAGACCGGGTCGTGCTGACCGATCGTGCGGCTGACCAAGAAGCAGTCGTTCAGCTGCAGAAAGCCTCGGCTCGCGCCGGCGTCGTCCTTTTCGTCTTCGAAAACTACGCTGCCGTCCGTGCGGTAGGCGGCCAGGCCGAACGCGCGCTTGGTGATCACCAGCCGCAAGGCGCTCGTGCGCAGCGTCACGCTGTCGGCGGTGTCTTCGATTTCGAAGCTGACTGTCGCGCTCGGCTCACTCGGCGCCGCGGCGACCGCGAACGTCGGCTGCTCGTCGAACCGTCCGGCTTGCGAAATTGCGAGCTTCAGGACGTCGGCCCGAATCACCTCGACGCGGAAGCGCTCCTCGCCGACGTTCAGGACGATGCCGCGCTCGATGCGGGACAACGCGGAGGCGTTGCCGAGGGG
>FSUE01000174.1_pt1 | contig 19235 bp, 17 predicted proteins | sample 1637031 | NCBI WGS metagenome assembly FSUE01 (sample SAMEA3914819, study PRJEB12502) | metagenome | biome: forest; material: soil | place: Canada | collected 2010-06-26 | depth 0.3 m | reverse complement strand
GTATGCGCCTTCGTCGCGCCTCGCCATCCGGGCGCCTCGGCCGCGATCATCGACCGACTTAGCCATTCCCGGGCCCTTACTTGACGAAGCTGAGCCAGCTCAGGCGCTTTTCGTCTTTGCCGGTGACGGCGCGCAGGTATTCGCGCTGAAAAAGCGCACCCAGCGTGTTTTTGCCGGTGACGAACTCGGCGCCGTCCAGCTCGCGCACCGGCGTGACTTCGGCGGCCGTGCCGGTCATGAAAATTTCGTCGGCGCGCAGCAGGTCTTCGCGCGTGAAGGCGCGGATCTTGATCGGCACCTGGCGTTCTTCGGCGATCGCCAAAATGCAGTCGCGGGTGATGCCCGGCACGATCGACGACGTGACGTCGTTGGTGTGCAAGACGCCGCCCTTCACGAAAAATACGTTTTGCCCAGTGGCGCTGGCGACCGTGCCGTCTTGATTCAGCAAGATCGCGTCGTCGTAGCCGCGGTCCATGGCTTCGTGCGCGGCCAGCACGCTGTTGGCGTAGTGGCCGCTAGCTTTGGCCATCGTCGGCAACATGGTGTGGTGGAATTTCCTCCAGCTCGAGATGGTGACGCGAATGCCGTTGCGCAACGCGTCTTCGCCCAAGAAGGTGCCCAGCTCGCGCACGGCGATGAACACCCGCACCGGGCACTCCTTTTTCGGTCGCAAGTCGATCGGACCTTGGCCGAAATAGGCGAGCGGGCGCAGGTAGCCGTTCTGCATGCCGTTGCGGCGCGTGACCTCCAACGCGCCGCGCGCCAGCTCGTCGGCACCGAACGGCAACTTCATGCCGTACAGCCGCGCCGACGAAATCAGCCGCTCCACGTGGTCGGTCAGGCGCACGAGCGCCGCCCCGCGCGCGGTAGGGTACACACGGATGCCCTCGAACACGGCCGTGCCGTAGTGCAGGGCGTTGGCGTAGTAGTGCACCGACAGCGAGTCGGCCTCGCGCACCTCACCGTCCCACCACACGTAGCGCGCCAGCGTCTGCCCGCGCGGTCGCCCCGAGATCAACGCGTCTTCTTCGGGGACTCCGGCGAAATTCGGCCATTCCGTGTCGAGCGACGTCATCGTGTGCCTCCGTGCCAGCGGCCAAGCCGCGGCGCTTCGTGTAGATCCTACGCGGATCCGCTAGCGTTGGCACCGTGTTTTCTCGGCGCTCTTCCCGCGATCAATCACCGAACGCGCTGGCCGCGTTGCTGGCGACCGTGGGCCAGGCCCGCTTCGATCTGACCCGGAGCAATCCCACCCGCGCTGGCATTACCTACCCCGAGGAGTTGCTCGGGGTGTTGCTGCGCGCGCAAGCGGAGTCGCTGGTTTATCGACCAGAAGCGTTCGGCATGCTGACGGCTCGTGAAGCCGTGGCGCGCGTCACCGGCGCGGCGGCGCGTGACATTTTGCTCACCGCCAGCACCAGCGAAGCCTACGCTTTTTTGTTCAAGCTGTTGTGCGATGCCGGTGATGCCGTGCTGGTGCCGGCGCCAAGCTACCCATTGTTCGAGCACTTGGCCGAGCTCGAAGGCGTGCAGGCGTTGCCATACCGGCTGGCGTACGACGGGGCCTGGCACATCGATACCGATTCGCTGCGGCGTGCGCTGACGCCGCGCGTGCGGGCGATCGTCGTCGTTTCGCCGAACAACCCGACGGGTCAGTACCTGAGCGAGAGCGAGGCCGACGCGCTGGCCGCGTTCGGCTTGCCGCTGATCAGCGACGAGGTCTTCGGCGAATTTTCGCTGTCGCCGACGGCGCCACGCCGCCCGCGGCCGCGCGAGGGCTGCCTCACCTTCACGCTCGACGGCTTGAGCAAGCGCGCTGGCTCGCCGCAGCTGAAGCTCGGCTGGACGGTCGTGTCGGGGCCCGCGGCCGTGCGGCGCGCCGCCTGCCAGCGCTTGGAGCTGATCGCCGACACGTTTCTTTCGGTGAGCACGCCGGTTCAGCGAGCATTGCCCGGCTTGCTAGAGCTTTGCCCAGACGTGACGGCGGCGATCGCGGCGCGCTGTCGCGAGAATCTCGCAACGCTCGAGCGCGCCGTGGCAGATTCTGCGGTCACGCTGCTGCGTACCGAAGCTGGCTGGAGCGCGGTCTTGCGCTTACCGGCCGTGCGCAGCGAAGAGCAGTGGGTGCTCGGGTTGCTGCGCGAGCTAGAGGTGCTGGTCCAACCCGGCTGGTACTACGACTTCGAGAGCGAGCCGTACGTCGTCGTCAGCCTGCTGACCGAGCCGCACGTGTTCGCACAAGGAACCGCGCGGCTCGTCGAATACGTCAGCGCCGTAGCGGGCTAAGCCGCACGCCTTCGCCGCATGACCAGCACGCCGACGCCGAGCAGCGCCAACGCGCCGCCCAAGCCGCCGTGCTCGCCACCGGCAACCTTGCAGCCGCAACCGCCGGGCTTGCCTTCGACTGGCGGCGGCGCCTTGTCGTCGGCGGCTTCGCTGTCGCTCTTGACCGGCTTGTCGTCTTCCGCGCCAGGCGCGTCGGCCTTCGGGGCGTCGTCGGCGGGCGCGCCGTCCTTCTTGGCGCCGTCGCCGTCGTCCTTCGGCTTGTCGCCGCCCGCGTCGCCGTCCTTCTTCTCTTCCTTCTTCTTCTTGTTGCCTTCGAAGACCATCGCGCGGCGGTCAATCGTCTCGTTTTCGCCCTGGAACTTCAGGGTCTGGGCGGTGCCGACGATCTGCCCGTTACGGGTGTCTCGGATCGTGACCTTGTATTCACCGGCTTCATAGCCGTGGGCGCGCGTCACTTTGAACGTGAAGCGGGTGCGCGCCTCGATCTTGCCCGAGCCGCTGTCGAGAAAGCCGACGTCCACGCTCTCGATCAGCGATTGGCGATCGGTCAGCGGCACGGTGTGCTCGACCAGCTTGTCGCCATCCGTCATGTCACGGGCGTAGTAGGCGGTCGGCTGGAACTCGAACTTCATCGACACGTGGGGCACGTCGGGTGCCTTGGGCATGTAGATGGCAACCTCGAGCCGCCAGGACTTGTCGTCGCGCTCCTTGACCGCGGTGCTCTTCCACTCGATGCGCCCGCCTGCGAGCGCGGAGCTGGAGCAGAGCAGGACTACGGCCAGTTGGCAGAGAACGAGCACGAAACGCCGCGCCGCAAATGATGCACGATTCAAGGTCACTCCTCCGTTGGAGGTCGTGGAAAGTAGTAGCGCGAAGCCGAAATAGCTACGGCGTCTTACGGGCTACGACGTCTTGTGTGGCGGCGAGATCTTGTCTTCGAGCTCTTCGAGCCACGGCGGCGCTGGAATCGTATCGTGGGGCTCGAAGTCGAACTCGTCGGCTTCGATTTCAGGCAACGTCGCCAGCGTCTCGCGCGCGCTCGGAATCCGGCGCTCGTTGCGGCGGGACCGCTCCGAAGCCGTCGGCGGCTCGGTCTTGCCGGCCGCGGCGGGATCGCTCGATAGTGCGGTGCTTTCGGATGCCATGGGCTTGTTCCTGGGCTGGACGCTTGAACCGGAAAGGCCCCAGTTCCCTCGCTGCCCGACCGTTATCTCAAAAGGTCGGCCGGACTGCCAAGCAAAATATCCTGCCTTTCCCCACATCTCACTACCTGAGGCGTAAAAGCTCACTGTTCCTGAACGGTTAGCCGCCGAAGCTCAAGACTCTCCCCAGGGTCGATTTCGAGCAATGACTACCCATTGCGCGCGGGCGGTGCGCACAACAACGACGTGCCGGAGCCGAGCGGCGCGGCCGCCACGGATCGAGTACGCTGAAGAGGATGAGTGGTTGGGGCCGCGTTTCTCACCTAATTGCCGTAGGTCTGCTGGCTGCGCTTGGTTGCGGAGGTCGTACGGACGCGTTGGCCGGCGACTACAGCGCCGGGGCGAACGACACCGGCGCGAGCGGCGGCTCGAGCTCGATCGCTGGGAATTCGAGCCAGGGCGGCTCGTCGGTGACGGTCACTGGTGGCACCGGCGTGGTGTACCCGAACGGTGGCTATGCGACGGGCGGCGACGTCAGCTACGCCGGCGGTTACCCGGTTGGCGGCTACGGCTACGGCGGCAACGTCGGTTACGCCGGCAGTTACCCGATCGGCGGGTATGGCTACGCCGGCTACCCAACCGGCGGCGGCGGTTACGCCACTGGTGGCTACGGCTATGGCGGCACGTTTGGCTCTGCGGGCACGTTTGGCTACGCGGGCAGTGGGGTTGCCGGCACCGGAACCAATCCTGGAGATTGCGCGACCTGCTTGCGCAACGCCTGCGCGCCGCCGCTGATTCAGTGTTTGCAGGACTTTGGTTGCTTGTCGATCCTCGGCTGCATGCAGGCGAGCGGTTGCCAAGCCTTCCAGTGTTACTCCGACCAATACTGCAAGAACACCATCGACCAATGGGGCGGCCCCGCTGGTCAGTCGATGCAAGAGCTCTTGCAGACGTTCACCTGCGCGTTCCAAGCCGGCTGTGAGTGTAATTAGTGGTTTGATTTTCCTGGTTCTCCTCCGCGCCTTGCGTTGAGCGCCTTGCGATCCTCGTGAGTTGGGGCGGGACCGGCGCTCGGCCTCGCCGAGTTTGTACCGGGCCTTGCCTCGTTCGTGGATCGTGATCTGCTCTCGCCAAAGTGTGGTTGGGGCCGACCGAGCTCGCGCTTTGCGCGAGCTCACGCTGACAACGTCAATGCACGGTCGTGGGCTTGGCTTCGATCCGCGCGACGACCAGCGGCCAATGCAGGCTCTCGCGCGTGAAGCCTTCCATGCCCGGTTGACGGATGTCGACGCAAACTTGGTAGTTGCCGGGCACCGACGGCGCCGGCAATCCGAGTGAACGCGTGCGGTAGCGCGGCGTGGTCGACTTGTGCGCGGTCGCGTCGGTGAGCATCTCGAGCCCGGTTGGGGCAACCAACGCGAACCGCACCTCGAACGGCTGCGCGACCTCGCCGGGGCCGAGCAAGAAGTAGGCGTGCACCTCCAGCGGCAGGTAGGCGCCAGGCGGTGGATCGACGTTGGGCTGCAGGTTCACCTGCTCGACGACGTTGAACAGGGTCACGTTGTTCGAGTGCTGGTCCAGGCTCGAACCACCACACAACGTCAAGAAGTAGCACTTCGGCATTGCGGGCGTCTCTAGCGCAGGAGCACCCCGCTGGCGACGCGAATGACCGCCGCCGCGCCGATCCAGAACGAGACCGCCCCGAAAACCGCGCACGCGCGCGCCGAGGCCGTGCGCCGAGCCGGCGTCATCAATAGCCCCTCGGCCAACAGCGCGCGATGCACCGCGAGGCCGCTGTGGATGGCCGTGGTCAGGAGCCCCAGCAGGTACAGGCCACCGATCACCGGCACGCCCAAGTGAGTGCTCGACAGCTCGGCCAGCAACCGAAACCCGGCGTCGCGCGCGTCGGCCTCCGCCAGCCAAACCAGCAGCCCGTAAGAACGCGCGTGGTAGGCGACGAATAGCAACGCCAACGCGCCACTGACGCGCGACACTTGCCGACTCAGCGCCGGGACGTCGCTGCTGGCCAACGGCGACAGCTTGCGCCGGGTGACCAGAAACCAGGTCCCCAACGCCGCGTGAGCGCACAACGGCAGCCAAACGAGCAGCCAGGCCGTGACCGTCGCGGCGATGCCGGGCGCTGGCCGCAGCACGTCGCTGACATCGGTCGCGAACGCCAAATGCAGCTCGCGCCCCAGGTGCAGGAGCAGGAACGCCGGCAGTGGCACGAGGCCGGACCACGAAAGCCAACGCTCGACGGCTGGCCGCCCGTGTGCCAGTTGTTCTGCGTTCGAGCCCGCGCTGTCTTCGGTCACCTGCATGCTGTGCGCTTCCGTCACTCGTTTCGGCGTCTTGCTCGGGCTGGCCAGCCTCGGCTGCGGCGCAGGCCAGCAAGCGCAGCAGCCTACCCCGAGCCTGAGCGAGACGCGCGAGGCTCAAGCCGCCTTCCGCAAGATTGTGCAGCGCTGGTTCGACGAGGACGAGCCGCACCGGCCACCCTTACGCCCGCTGCTGCAGGCGTTCCTGAAGCGTTACCCGCATGAGCCGCGAACGGCCAACGTGCGGGTGCTGCTGGCGTGGATCGCGATCGTGACCGGTGACCAGGCCGAGGCCAAGCGGCTGATCGCCGAGGCGCGCGCTTCGGACTCGCCCAGCGTGCGCGATTTTGCCGAGGTGGCCGACGCGCGCCTGCTGCTCGCCCGCCAGCAGCCGGAAGCCGCGCTGCTGAAGCTGAAACAGCTCGAGAGCAAGTTGGTCGACCCCGCAGAGCGACTGATCTGCTCGGAGTTGCATTTGCAAGCCGCCCTCGCCAGTCGCCGCTTCGCCGACGCGCTGGTGGCATTGACGAGCTACCTCGCAGCCGCCCCGGCCGACCTGGGCGATCGCGCTCGGGCACGCGCGCTGTCCGCGCTCGGTAGCTTGCCCGAGCCCGCGCTCGAAGGCAGCTTGGCGGAGCTGGACGACAAGGCGCGGAAGGGGCCGCTCTCGCCGCCCGACGTTTGGCTGCGGCGCGTCGTCCGCGAGCGGCTGATTCGCCTGGCCGTCGAACAAAAGGACGCGCGCTTGGCGCGGCGCCTGCTCGACTCGCATCCTGGGCTGGCACGCCGCAACGACCTTTCGGTCGAGCTATTGCAGCTGGCGGCCACGGCTGGTTTGGCCAGCGATTCGCAGGGCGTGTTCGTCGGCTTGGCGCTCGAAATCGGCGATCCTGACGCCGAGCGGCGCTCGGCCAGCGTCGCGCGTGGTCTGGCTGATTCGCTGTCGGCGTCGTTGCCCGGCGCGGACAGCTTGCCGATCGTGGTCAAGGCGTCGGACGCCGATCATGTCGGCGAGGTATTGACGGAGCTGGCGAATGCTGGCGCGCTGGCGCTGGTGGCCGGCGTTTCGGATCTTTCGGCCGAGCAGGCGGCGACGTGGGCAGTCTCGGGTGCGGCGCCGGTGCTGCTGATCCGCGACACGCCCGATCTGGTGATCTCCGAGCAGTCGTTCGTGCTCGGCACCAGCGACATGGACCAGCTGGACGCGATTCGAAAGGAGCTCGAACGCCGCAATTTACCCAAGTGGACGCGCGTTGGCAACGGCGGCTTCGACTGCCGAGCCACCGCAGAAAAGGCCGGCCAGTTGCGCTTTCCGGTCAAAGAGTGGAAGCACGACAGCGTGGACGCCGTCGCCGTGCTCGGCCCGCGCAGCTGTGCGCTGGAGCTGTTTGCCGAGGTGCGCGAGCAACGGTTTTTGCCGCTGCTCGCCGTCGGGCTCGAGGGCGCCGAAGCGTTGCCGAGCCTGAACGGCAGACGCTTTGCGCTCGGCGCTGGCAGCTTTCCGAGCTTCAAGCCCGGCGTCGATGTACCGGCTGATTTCTACGAATCGCTCGGTCACGACGCCGGCAGCTTGGTGCGTCAAGCCTGGGCACACGTGGGCGGTGCCACCGCCGGCGCCAGCCAGAAGCTGCGCGCGCGCATGCCCGAGGCGCTGGCCGACGTCTCGATTCCGCTCGAAACCAGCGAGGCGACCGGCTTTCTCGGCAAGCGCCGGTTGCTGCGGCACCTGAGCATCCGCGAGGGCCAGTGACGACGCTGGAACGGCTGCTGCCGAACAAGCAGGCGACGCAGCGTCTGGCGGCGGACCTGGCGCCGTTGTTGGCTGCCGGCGACTTGCTCTTGCTCGACGGCCCGCTCGGCGCCGGCAAGACGTTCTTCGCGCGCGCGTTGGCGCGCTCGCTCGGCTTGGGCGCCGACGCACGCGTCACCAGCCCCACGTTCACACTCGTTCACGAGTACGAAACCGAGCCCAAGCTGGTTCACGCCGACCTGTACCGGCTGAGCGACGACGAACGCGGCGTGTTCGAGCTGGGCCTTTTCGCGCAACGCGACGAGGGCGCGCTACTCGTCGTGGAGTGGGGGCTAGCGTTCGAGCGGCTGCTCGGCGGCGATGCGTTAGTCGTCACGCTGACTCGAGAGTCACCGGACGCAGCCATTTCGGCGACCGGCACGCTGGCTCGCGAGCCGCGTAAAGCTGCCATTTCGGCGACCGGTGCGCGTTCGCGCCAGTTGCTCGAGGCGCTTGGCCGAATCGGGGTAAAGTAGCCGACCCTTGGCGGAAGCTTCCGAAACCCCAGCCGAAGCGTCGCTCGTCGCACGCCTGATTTCGCCAGTCACCGACGCGCTCGACGGTATCGGCCGACTTCTGACGCTGACGGGGCAGTCGCTGGTGTGGATGATTCGCCCGCCGTATCGGCTGACACAGCTGCTGCTGGCGATGGACTTCATCGGTGTGCAGTCGACGTTCATCGTGGCGTTGACTGGCGTTTTCAGCGGCATGGTGCTGGCGCTGCAGATGACCTACAGCTTGCGCCAATACGGCGCCGAAGGCGTAGTTGGCGCGGTCGTGGCGGTCTCGCTGGCGCGCGAGATCAGCCCGGTATTCGCGGCGCTGATGGTCACGGCGCGCGCCGGTAGCGCGATGGCCGCCGAGCTCGGCAACATGCGCGTCACCGAGCAGATTGACGCGTTGACCACGATGGCCGTAAGCCCGGTGCAGTACCTGCTGTCGCCGCGGCTGTTGGCTGCGTTCGTGATGCTGCCGCTGCTGTGCATTCTGTATTCGTGTGTCGGAATGGGCGGCGCTTGGTTGGTGGCGGTCGACACGCTGGGCGTGGACCCGGGCACGTTTTTGGCCAACATCGAGAAGGGGCTGGTCCCGTCGGACTTCTACATGGGCCTGGTGAAGTCGGCCACGTTCGGCTTCTTGATTTGCGCGATCTCCGTCAATCAAGGCTACAACGCATCGGGCGGCGCCAAGGGTGTCGGGGAAGCAACGACGCGCGCGGTCGTGCAAAGCGCCGTGGCAATTTTGGTCGCCAACTACATCATCACCAGCTTGATGACCGAGATCTGAGCGCGAGGCTGAAGTCCGCGGCCGGCTGGTGTATGGGGAGCGGATGCCGATCAAGAAGATCAATCCGTATTTGAATTTCAACGGCGACGCCGAGAAAGCCGTGCGGCTGTACGAGAGCGCGCTCGGCGCCAAGGTCGAGCACATCTCGCGCTTCGGTGACATGCCGGGCTCGACCGCCACGCCCGAGACCAAAGACCGTGTGATGCATTCGACGCTGCGTTTCGACGACGGCGGCGTGATCATGATCAGCGACATTCAGCCGGGCATGCCGCACTCGCCAGGCACCAACGTCTACGTGTGCCTCGACTTCGACGACGCCGACGACATGGGCAAAAAGTTCGATGCGCTGGCGGTCGGTGGCAAGGTGCTGATGGCGCTGAACGACACCTTCTGGGGCGCGCGCTTCGGCATGTTGCTCGACGCCTACGGCATTCAGTGGATGTTCAACTGCGAGAAGAAGGGCTGAGGCGCTCGGCGTTTTGACGCTACCTTTTTGGGATCCCGAGCTGCCCGTGGCCGAACGGGTCGCGGACCTGTTGGCGCGGCTGACGCCGGCCGAAAAGGCCGCGCAGATGCTGCACGAGGCGCCGGCGCTGCCGCAGCTCGGTATCCCCGCCTACAACTGGTGGAACGAATGCCTGCATGGCGTGGCGCGCGCTGGCACCGCGACGGTGTTCCCGCAAGCCATCGGTCTGGCTGCCAGCTTCGACGTCGCGCTGATCAGCGCCGTCGGTCGGGCGATTTCCGACGAAGCGCGCGCGCTGCACCACGCGTACGCCGCTGAAGGCGACCACGGCTACTACAAGGGCCTCACGTACTGGTCGCCGAACATCAACATCTTTCGCGACCCGCGCTGGGGACGCGGCCACGAGACCTACGGTGAATGCCCGTTCTTGACGGCGCAGCTCGGCGTCAGCTTCGTCCGCGCCTTACAGGGCGACGACCCGCGCTACCTGAAGCTGGCTGCTACCGCCAAGCATCTAGCCGTGCACAGCGGACCCGAAGGGCTGCGCCACGGCTTCGACGCGCGCGTCAGTCAAAAGGATCTGTTCGAGACGTACCTGCCGGCGTTCTGGGCGTTGGTGAACGAGGCCGGCGTCGCCAGCGTGATGACCGCGTACAATCGCGTCAACGGTGAGCCGGCTTCGGCCAGCCCGACGCTGCTACGACGAATTTTGCGCGAAAGCTGGCGGTTTTCGGGCTACGTGGTCTCCGATTGCTGGGCGATTCGCGACATTCACGAGCAACACCAGGTCACGCCAGGTCCGATCGAATCGGCTGCTGCCGCGGTCAAGGCTGGCTGTGACCTGAACTGCGGCTGCACGTACGAGCACTTGCCGGCGGCGCTCGAGCAAGGCCTGCTGACCGAGGCCGAGCTCGACGTGAGCTTGACGCGCTTGTTCAGCGCGCGGCTCCGCCTGGGCATGTTCGATCCGCCAGAACGCGTGCCGTTCGCCGCCATCCCGTTCGACGTCGTCGACTCAGCCGAGCATCGGCAGCTGGCGCGGCTCGCGGCACAACGCAGCTTGGTCTTGCTCAAGAACGACGGCGTGCTGCCGCTTCGTTCCGACTTGAAGTCGCTGGCGGTGATTGGACCCAATGCCAACGCAGCGCAGGTTTTATGGGGCAACTACTCGGGCACCGCGTCGCAAACCGTGACGCCGCTCGACGGCATTCGCCAACGCCTGCCAGTCGGCGCCAAGCTCTACTACGCCGAAGGTTGCAAGCTACAGGGCACGGAGCTGACCAGCTGCGCGCCGCACGGCAACTTGACCGAAGCCGTGCTGCTGGCCAAGCGCGCCGACGTCAGCGTGCTGGTGCTGGGCTTGAACGCGCAAATTGAAGGCGAGCAAGGCGACGCCGGCAATTCGGAAGCGGCCGGCGACAAGCTCGACCTCGAGCTCACCGGCTTGCAGCAGCAGCTGTTGGCAGCCGTCGTGGCCGTCGGTAAGCCGGTGGTGGTCGTGCTGGTGGCGGGCAGCGCGCTGGCCGTCAATTTTGCCGAGCAGCACGCCGCGGCGCTGGTGCAGGCCTGGTACCCCGGCGAGGAAGGCGGCAGCGCGCTCGCCGACGTGCTGTTCGGCGACGTGAGCCCGGCAGGGCGGCTGCCGGTGACGTTCCCGCGCGCGCTCGGCGACGTGCCGGCCTTCGAGGACTACGCCATGCGCGGTCGCACCTACCGCTACCTCGCCGTCGAGCCGCTGTTCCCGTTCGGCTTCGGCTTGTCGTTCACGCGTTTCGCGTATTCCGACCTGTTGCTGTCGCGGCTCGAAGCGCCCGCCAGCGCCGACTTGCAGCTCGAGCTGAGCGTGCTGGTGACGAACGTCGGCGCGCGCGTCAGTGACGAAGTCGTCCAGCTGTACGTGAGAGATCTCGAGAGCTCCGTACCGGTGCCGCATCACGAGCTGCGCGGGGTCGAGCGCATCCATCTCGCGCCCGGCGATGGCCGACGGGTCGGCTTCCGGCTCGACGCCAAGGCGCTGTCGCTGATCGACCACGACGGAAAGCGCCGGCTCGAGCCCGGCGGGTTTCGCATGTTCGTCGGCGGTAGCCAGCCCGACGCGCGCAGCGTTTGCCTGGCCGGGCAAGCTCCGCTTGCGGTCGACTTCGTGCTGACCGGTTCACCCGTGGCCCTCCCCTATTGAGTTGGGAAGTTGGCAGTTAGCAGTTAGCAGTTAGCAGTTAGCAGTTAGGAGAACGTCTACCTAACTGCCAACTGCCAACTGCCAACTTTCCCCTTCACTCGGCTTTCGCCAAATGGCGTTCGACCGGGTGCGCTTCGACCTCGGGCGTGCCCGAGTGGTGCAACTTCGAGATCTGGTCGGCAATTTCGGCGGCCGCCGCGGCGTCGTCGAGCTTGGCTACGGTTTTGCCGTGCTTCTTGCCGTCTTTCGCGTCCTTTTCGTCGTGCTTGCCGGAGATGGCTTCCACGAAGGCCGCCATGCGCTCGGGCTCGCTGTTGCCGTTCACGTTGACGATCGACAGCTTACCGGCGCCCTGCAACAGATCGTTGCGGAAGTCGTACACCGCGCCCACGACCGTGAGCTGACCGGCCTGCACGTCTTTGCCAAAGTGCTTGAGCGCCGTTTCGACCTGGTTGTTCACGTTGGCGATCACGGCTTCGGCCCAAGCCGCTTCCGGAGTTTTGCCGGCGCCCGGCTTGGGCAGGTGGATGTGCTCGAGCTCTTTCTGGATTGGCGCACTGAGCTTGCTGGTGTCGCCCATCGCGGCCTTGACCGCGCCGCAGCCGGTGTGACCGATCACCAGTAGCAAGGGCGTGCGCAGGTGCTCGACGCCGTACTCGATCGAGCCTTCGGCGTTTTCGACCTGATTGCCGATGTTGCGCACGACAAAATCGTCGTTCTCGGGCGTCACGTCCCAGGCCGTCGTGTGCACGCGCGAATCGGCACAGGTGATGACCGTGGCGCGCGGCGTTTGCTTGTCGGCGAACGCGGCGAAGAACTTGTCGCCGTGCTCCATGTACGCCTGGTTGTCGGTGATCACGTCGCCCAAGAACGCGCGGGTTTGCGCCAGCGGTTCGTCCTTGGCGGCTTCCCAGGCGAACGGCACGATGAACTTGCCCGGCTCGGCCGGCTCGGCCTCGGGCTTCTCGGCGCCCTTGGACTCGTGGCCTTCGTGGCCCTTTTCGGTCTTGGCGCCCTCTTTCTTGGCGGCCTTCTTCGGCTCGGCGCTCACCTCTTGCTTGGGCTGGCAGCCAAGAGCAAGGGCGGTAAGCGAAAGAACGAGGGCAAGGCGCCGCGCGAAGGCCATGCGCTAGAAAACGGCCAGCCTTGTCCAAACTTGAGACCTTTGACACGCCGCGAGCCGCCGCCTGACTTGCGTTCGCCCCGGTCTGCGAATATTCGAGCGATTCCGCGCGTTGCCAAGGGCTCCTTTGGCGCGGGTTGTCCTACATCGTGTCGCAAGGTTCCTCGACTCCACCCCTTTCAGCAGGCTCGGCGGCGGGCGTCCCCGACGCCAAGGCGCGAGCCGCGGCGCGGCTGCTGCTGTTGGCGCGCTGGCGCCGGGTCGGGACGCTCGGCTTGGTGTTGATCGTGCCGGTGGTAGACGTGCTGCTCGACTTCAAGCGCCGCGGCGCGCGGATCCGAGCCTTCGAACGCTACGATACCTTTACGTACCTGGGTTCGTTCGTCGAGAGCCTGTGCGTTTGGGGGTTGCTGTTGTACGCGGCGTCGCGGCGTCGCGGCTGGCTACGGCACGTCGCGGCCGTGCTGTTCGTGGTGATGGTCACGTTCACGATCGGCGGCCAAAGCTATTTCTTCCAGCAGTACAACGCCTACCTGAACATCGACGTCTCGGTCTTCGCGACGAATTTCATGGATAGCGTCGTGAACCAGCTGGTGGCCGACCTCGGCAACTACCTGACGGCCAAGCTGCCGCCGTTTTGTCTGGCGCTGGCGCTGGTTTGGGCGGCGCGCAAGGTGGTGCGACCGGCACGCTTGCCGGCCTTGGTGCTCTCGCCGCTGGCACCGCTGCTGCTGATCGGTAGCTTCTTCATTCCGACGCAGCACCGCAGCGAGCAAGCCTCGACGCCGGACACGCTCTACCTGAACGCGATCGGCGGCCTGTTGCGCACGCAGCTGGGATTCACCGATCAGAGCAACCAATTGCGCCCGCGCGCTCGCAACTCGTTGCCCGTGCCGTTGCTGACGCGTGCGGCGGTGCCCAAGCGCAACGTGCTGTTCATCATCTTGGAGAGCGTTCGCGCTGACACCACTTGCATCGAGCACGATCCGACCTGCAAACGCACCGACGCCACCAACCAACTGCTGCCCGAGCGTTACCCGCTCACGCAAATGCGCTCGATGGATTCGTGCACGGCGATATCCTTGGCGGTGCTGTGGTCCGGCCTGCGGCCGATCGAGAGCCGTGACACATTGCACGAGTGGCCGTTGATCTTCGACTACGCCAAGAGCCTCGGTTACGACACGGCGTATTGGACCAGCCAGAACATGATGTTCGGCAACGTTCGGCTGTGGGTCAAGAACCTGGGCGTCAATCATCGCATTACCGCCACCGACCTCGATCCGACGTCCGACCTCGACATGGGCGCGCCCGAAAAGTACCTGGCCAGTTACGTGAGCCAGAACATCGGCACGTTGAAGGAGCCGTTCATGGCGGTGGTGCAGCTGTCGAACGTGCACTACCCGTACTACCTGGACCCGGCGCTGCCGACGCCGTTTCAGCCGTGGACGACCAGCAAAGCGCCCGAAGACAACCCGGCGTTCAAGAATTTCTACCAGAACTCGGTCTATCAACAGGACCTACACATCGCGAAGATGATCGCCGCGCTCAAGGCGTCGCCGGCGGGCAAAGACACCGTCATCGTTTACACGAGTGATCACGCCGAGGCGTTCCGCGAGCACGGCCAGATGGGCCACACCTTCAGTATCTTCGACGAAGAGGTGCACGTGCCGGCGTGGATTGATGCGCCGCCCGGCACCTTGACCGAGGACGAGGCCAAGAACCTACGGAAGAAGCGCGACGATTTCGTGTTTCACGTCGACGTTGCGCCGACCGTGCTCGACTTGATCGGCGTGCCCGACGACGCGCGCCTGCGCTCCTACCGCGAGAAAATGCCGGGCCACAGCCTGCTGCGCGGCCCGCTCACCACGCAGCCGCTGCCCCTGACCAACTGCGCCGGGGTTTGGTCGTGTGCGTTCGAGAATTGGGGCTTCATGCAGGGCTCGCGCAAGCTCGAGGCGCGCTCGTGGGACACCGGTTGGAACTGTTACGACGTCGCCTCCGACCCGCTCGAGCAGACACGCCTACCGCTCGAAGAGTGCGACGATCTGTTGAAGCTCGCCAATACGACATACGGGCGCTTGCCGGGCAAAGACATACCCAAGCCGCAGCACTGACGGGCGCGACTGGAGGGGGCTGCAGCGCCGCAGCTTGAATGCAGAAGCTAGCGTGGCGGCTGCGAGTAACTGCGAATCTGCAGCCCCCAACCCGTGGCAATTATGCACACGGGGAAACACGCGCCAAATCCGCAACCGAACGTTTCGCGCGCGCTTCCGCAAGCCGCGCTTCATGACAACTCCTCGGAGTTGGTGAAGATTCGTGCACGTTCTCGTGGCGAACCGCAGGCTCGGTTGTGCACAGCGAGCCTGCGCTCGCAGACACAAACTGAAGCACGCGCCCACGCAACTGTTACCGAGCTGCCATCGCGGGTAGCTACTCTGCCCCTGCGTCGTCATCGCGTCGGTTCGTCCCCACGCGATCCAAACCTAGCGAGAATGAAAATGAGAAGCGCATCTTTGGTGGCTCGGGTCCTGCTGCTCGGTGTCGGAACGTTGCTGATTGGAGCAGCTTGTACGGGTGACAAGGGCGACCCCGGTAAGACCGGCGCCACCGGCGAAACCGGTGCCGATGGCACGCCCGGCGCCGACGGCTCCGGCAAAGACGGCTCGCCCGGAACCCCCGGCCAAAATGGCAAAGATGGCGCGGACGGCCCTGCCGGCTCGGTTGGCGGTGGCTCCGGTGCCGACGGCGAGGGCGGTTCGGGCGGCGAAGGGATTCTGCCGCTGCCGATCCCGGCCCACGGCACGCTGTCGTTCGCGCCGGTGAACGCGCCCACCAGCGACGCCGATAAGCGCAAGGTCATCGGGTCGTCGATGGCGACGGTCAACGGCGTCGCGACGCCGCTCACGTTCACGACCGAGGCGCGCAGCGGGCAGGTGTTCGGCACCGCCAAGTTCGGTCGGATCATGGATAAAGACGGCGTGGCGTTGACGAACGCCGACACCTCGGATGTGGTGTCGCCGGCCAACGACTTTTCGTCGCTCTTGCATGTTGGTTCCAAGCTATTCGAAATCACGCACTTCGAGACGACGCCGGCCGCCATGTACCTGAGCGAGGTCACGCAGGATGCCGCGGGCAATCTCACAATCGCGAGCACGGCGCCGATCGATTTCTCGGCTTTCAAGGGCTTGTGGACGCCGTGCGCGGGCACGGTATCGCCGTGGAACACCCACCTTGGCTCCGAAGAGTACCCGGCTGACGCGCGGCAATGGGAGACCGCCACGACGCTCGCCCAGGTTGGTGCCGGCACCATGCTGCGCTACTTCGGGCTCGACCCCAACGCGGCGGTGCCGCCGACGGTCGACGCCGCCAAGGCCGTCTTCAATCCTTACAACTACGGTTTCGTGACCGAGGTATCGGTGACCGAAGCCGGTGTTCCCACCGCCAAAAAGCACTACGCCGCGGGTCGGCGTGCGCTCGAGCTGGCCTACGTGATGCCCGACCAAAAGACCGTCTATTTGACGGATGACGGCACCAACGACGCCTTCTTCATGTTCGTCGCCAAGACCGCCGGTGACTTGTCGGAGGGCCGCTTGTACGCGGCGCGTTGGTATCAAACCAGCGCCGCCGGGCAACCGCACGGCACGGCGGACTTGAGCTGGATCGAGCTCGGGTCGAGCGCCAAGGACGCAGACGTGAAGGCGCTAATCGACGCCGGCACGAAGTTCTCGGATATCTTCGATAGTGAGACGCCGAACGTCGACGGTACGTGCCCGAGCGCCGCGACCGGCTTCAAGTCGAACGTGGTCGACGTCACCTACGCCGTCAACACCGAGTGCTTGAAGCTCAAGCCGGGCATGGAGCTCGCGGCCTCACGCCTCGAGAGCCGTCGTTACGCCGGCTACGTCGGCGCTACCACCGAGTTCCGCAAGAACGAAGGCATCAGCTTCAATCCGGAAGCCAGCCGCCTGTACGTCGCGTACAGCGAAATCAACAACGGCGCGACCGACAACCACGCCACGCGCGATCTCGGCGGCCCGAATCACATGAAGCTGGCCGAGAACGCGTGCGGCGGCGTGTTCGAGTACGCCGTCGTGCCAGACGCGGACATCGGCAGCGCTTACGTTGCACATTCGGCGGCAGCGTTGGTGGAAGGTACCTGGCTGGCCAACCCGGCGGCCTTGAACAAGTACCCCGACGACAGCCCGTACGGTAAGAACGCCGCCGGCACCGCCGGCACCGACAAGAACACTTGCTCGGTGAACGGCATCGCCAATCCCGACAACATCAGCTACTTGCCCGGTTACGATACGCTTTTGATCGGCGAGGACTCGGGCGTCGAGCACCAGAATGACGCAGTTTGGGCCTTCAACGTCGTTAGCCACGAGCTGACGCGCATTCTGACCACGCCATACGGCGCCGAGACGACCGGCGTCTACTACTACCCGAACCTGAACGGACACGCGTACATCAAGGTTCAGGTTCAGCATCCGTTTGGCGAGAGCGACACCGGGTTGTCGGTCGCGGATAGCGGGGACACGCAGTCGTATACCGGCTACCTGGGCCCGCTGCCGGCGATGCGCTGAGCGACACCGTGCGTTTCGGCGCCAGCCTAGGTTACTTGTCGTTGTCGTTGGTCGCCGCCGCGTTGGCGGTGGCGATCACGCGCCGTCCGCCGGGCGAGGCGCTCGGCTCGGCGCGGCCTGCTGCGTCGGCGCCGACGGTCGTTGCGGCGCCGAGCGTGGCGGCCGGCTTCCGCGGGCCGGCCTTGTCCAACGCCGCTGCGTACATTCCGGCGCAGTGCTACGCCAAGACGCGCGCCGCCGGCGGGGGCGCGACGCACAACGGCTGCTACGTCTGCCATCAACACTCGCGGGTCCCGAACTACGTGGACGATGGCGACGTGCAGACCGAGCTGTCGTTCGCGAGCTATGCGACGCAGAACCGCTGGCAAAACCTGCAAAGCCCGCCGCCACCGTCAACGCTCGGCGATGCCGAGCTGCTCGCCTGGGTTCGTCGCAGCAACTACGTTGCCGATGGCGTGCTGACGCTCGTGCGCCAGCTGCGAGAAACGCCGGCTTTTGACGCCGATCACGATGGCGCGTGGAGCGGCTTCGTGCCCGATTGCTGGTTTCACTTCGATGCGAGCGGCTTCGACGTCGATCCGAGCGGTAAGCCGACGGGCTGGCGCGCGTTCGCGTCGACGCCGTTGCCAGGCTCGTTCATGCCGACCAACGGCTCGATCGGCGACGTGATGATTCGTCTGCCCGAGGCGTTTCGGACCGACGCTGCGGGTCGTCCGAGCGAATTGGTCTATCGCATCAACCTGGCGATCGTCGAAGCGTACGTCAAGCGCGTCGCGGTGCCGCTGCCGCTGACCGACGAACGCGCGCTCGGCTCCGATCTGGACGGAAACGGTGCGCTCGGCCAGGCGACGCGCGTAGCCTTCGTTTGGCCGCCGAAGCCGGGCCGGCCCTTCCACTACGTTGGCAAGGCGGCTGAGCTCGATGCCGAGCGCGAGGGGTGGCCGGTAGCCGGGTTGTTCCCGCGCGGTACCGAGTTTCTGCACAGCGTGCGTTATCTGGACGTGGTCGACGGCCACGTGCAGATGGCCGCGCGCATGAAAGAGCTGCGCTACATGAAGAAGCTGCGTTGGCTCGACTACGGCAAGCTCGATCAAAACGCGCAGGCCGAAGCGCGCGAAAAGCACAAGAGCCCGGACAAGCTCAAGCATGTCTTCGCGGACGCCGAGCGCGGCGTCACGACCGGCGTCGGCTGGCTGATGCAGGGCTTCATCGAGGCCGAAAATGGCGAGCTTAGGCCACAAAGCGTCGAGGAAACGACGGCGTGTATCGGGTGTCACGGCGGCGTCGGCGCCACCACCGACGCCACGTTTGCGTTCGCGCGCAAGCTGCCGAGCGCAGCCTTGCAGGGCGGCTGGTACCACGCCAGCCAGGCCGGGCTCGCGGCTGTTGCAGAGCCGAAGCGCGCCGACGGCAGCGGCGAATACGCGCACTACCTGGCGGCGGTCGGCGGCGGCGACGACTTTCGGACCAACGACGAAGTTTACGCCAAGTTCTTTGGTCCGAACGGCAAGCTGGACCCGGCTCAGCTCGCACGCCTTGCGCACGACGTGAGCGTCTTGCTCATTCCGTCACCGGCGCGCGCGCTGGCGCTGAATCGCGCCTACCTCGGCCTGGTCAACGCCCAACACTTCGAGGCCGGCCGCGACGTCACGCTCGGCCGCGCGCAGGTCGAAACCCAAGTCGAACAAGGCGCCCCAACCGGCATCGAAGTCGCGCTGCTGCCGAGCTGGGCACCGAGGCGGTAGGTCGAAGAGTTTTCGATTTCGGCGAGCACGCCCCCGCTCGGGGTGGCACCCGTCGATCGGACCACCGAATGCAGCCCAGGGAGCTCTCGCCGGCTATGAGCTCATAGCGGTCTCGAACAGGGGGCCGTCGGCAGCGCCGTTTTTGGACGACGTACTTCGCGCGTGCAGGGTCACCTGGCTCCGCGCCGGCAGCTTCTGCATTTTAGGCTGCACCTTGGGCAGCCCCCCAATCCTCTCAGCTCAGCTCAGCTCAGCTCAGCTCAGCTCAGCTCAGCTCAGCTCAGCTCAGCTCAGCTCAGCTCAGCTCAGCTCAGCTC
>FSUE01000672.1_pt1 | contig 19330 bp, 17 predicted proteins | sample 1637031 | NCBI WGS metagenome assembly FSUE01 (sample SAMEA3914819, study PRJEB12502) | metagenome | biome: forest; material: soil | place: Canada | collected 2010-06-26 | depth 0.3 m | reverse complement strand
TCTTGGGCGAAGCCATGGTGGTGCAGAGTCTCCTTGGGTCGGGGGGCTCAGAAGCGAGGTCGGTGGCGAGAGGCAGAAAGCTCGACGACGCGGGCGGGCACAGGCGTCCTGGGAGATGCGAAGAACCCCTGCTCGAGGATCCGCTCCTGGGCCTGGCTGACCGTGGCGGGCGGCTCGACGAGGAGCGCTCGGGTCAGGTGGCTGCGGAGGTTCAAGAGCTGGTTAGCGGTTCGTCGTTCCAAGAAAGCCTACTTACACCTACATCTACTCACACAGTATGACATTGGCCCCATCCGTCCAAAAAATGCGCGTGGCTGCGGTGCAGTTCGATAAGGAGAGAGAGGAAACAACGGGAAGACGGGAAGGCCAGAATTTTGGGGTTCGCCAGGCCTGCGGCCTGCAACGAGAGCTCGGGCGAAGCAGAGGACGCACGGCGCGTCAGCCAGCCCACCATGCAAATCTTCCCGCCTTCCCGCCTTCCTGTTGTCTCGCTCTCGATCTCGATCGCGCGATGGTAGGGTCCGCCGACGAATGAGCCGGCCCCTGATCATCGCCATCGCCAACCAGAAGGGCGGCGTCGGCAAGACGACGACGGCGGTGAACCTCGCGTCGAGCCTGGCCGCCGCCGAACGGCGCGTGCTGCTCGTCGACATGGACCCGCAGGGCAACGCTTCGAGCGGCGTCGGTGTGCGCCCGGGCACCACCCCGCTGACGATCTACGACGCCCTGATCGGCAACGCCACGCTGGCCGAGGTGCTGCAGCCGACTCCGCAAACGACGCTGTTCCTGGCGCCGGCGACCCAAGATCTGACCGCCGTCGAGTACGAGCTATTCGATGAGGACCGCGGCACGCACCTGCGCAAGCTGCTGCAGACCGTGACCGACTACGAGTTCGTGATCATCGACTCGCCGCCCTCGCTGGGGGTGCTGACGTTGAATGTTCTGGTGGCGGCGGAGCGCGTGATCGTGCCCCTACAACCGGAGTATTATGCGCTCGAGGGCATCACGTACTTGATGGCGACCATCGACCGCGTGAAAAATTCACTCAACCCCGGCCTGACCGTCGAGGGCATCGTGCTCACGATGTGGGATCCGCGCAATCGTCTCGCGCACCAAGTCGCTGACGAAGTGCGCAAACACTTCCGCGTCTTCGACTCGATCATTCCGCGCAACGTGCGCTTGTCCGAAGCGCCTTCGCACGGCTTGCCTGCGCTGCTTTACGACGTCGGCAGCAAAGGCGCGCAAGGCTACTTGAGCTTGGCGCACGAGCTGCTCGGAGCGCCGGCTTGAACGAACCGCGCAAGCCTCCGCTGCGCGGCTTGGGCCGTGGCCTCGACGCGCTGCTGCCGGCGCGCATGCCGGTGCAGCCCGAGCGCGCGCCGATCCCGGGTGGTGCGCCCGCGCCCAGCTACGGCGAAGGCAACGTCTTCTCCTGCCCAATCGACAAGATCGTGCCGCAGCGCGGCCAGCCGCGGCAGCACTTCGACTCGACCAAGCTCGACGAGCTGGCGTCGTCGCTGCGCGAGCACGGCTTGCTCGAGCCGCTGGTCGTGCGCCGCCGCGCCGGGTCTGACGACTTCGAGCTGATCGCCGGTGAGCGGCGTTGGCGTGCCGCGCAGCGCGCCGACATGAAGCAGGTGCTGGTCGTCGTCCGCGACGTCTCGGCCAAAGACGCGTTCGAGCTGGCGCTGATCGAGAACATCCAGCGTGAAGATCTGGATGCGATTGAGTTTGCCGAAGCGATGGACCGCTTGGTCAAAGAGCACGGCTACACGCAGGACACCTTGGCGCAGCGCGTCGGCAAAGATCGCTCGACGATTGCCAACGCGCTCCGGCTGCTGCGGCTGCCGGCGAACGTGCGTGAAAAGGTGGTGCTGGGCGAGCTGAGCGAGGGCCACGCGCGCGCGTTGCTTGGTGCACCCGACGACAAGCAGCTGTCCGACCTGGCCGAAAAAGTCGTGCGAGGGCGGCTTTCCGTGCGTCAGACCGAAGCCTTGGTACGGACCGCCAAAGACGGCAAAGCCACGCTGGGTACGCGCGGCGGCAGCGCCGGCAAAGAGAAGCCAGCCAACGTGCGCGATCTAGAAGCGCGCTTGACCAAGCGCCTCGGCACCAAAGTGGAAGTGCGCGAGAAAGACGGCAAGGGCGAAATCATCGTCAAATACGCCAGCTGGGACGAGCTCGATCGCTTGCTGGACGTCCTGCTGTAGTTACTGCTGGCGAGCCTTACCGCCGGTGGTGAATGATTTTTGAGACACATCAGGCACCCGATGCACACTAAGCTGGTGTAGGCGTTAGGAAACGGGAGCAATGGCGATGGGTACTATCGGGCGATACGCGGGCATCATTCTCGGTTTTGGGCTTTTGGTCGCTGCGTGCAGCGGCACCTCGAAAACCACGGACAAAAAGCCCACCACACCGGACCGCGTGTGCGAGCCAGGCAGCAAGCGCTGCGACGGCCTCAACGTCAAGGTCTGCAGCGACGACGGCACGGAGTCGCTGATTGAGGCAACCTGCTTGCCTTCGCAAACGTGCGCCGACGGCGTGTGCGCCGAGACCAGCTGTGTGCCGAACACCAAGTTCTGCAAGAACGGCGCAATCTGGAAGTGCGACAAAACCGGCGGCGGCAGCACGCTCGCGCAGACCTGCGCCATGAGCCAGTTTTGCCGTGAAGACAACGACAGCGCCAGCTGCAGTGACCAAGCCTGCACGGCCGGCGAGGCCTTGTGCGATGGCGACGTGGCCACCACTTGCGCCGCCGACGGTTCTGGCCCCGCGCAGGGCGGCACCGATTGCGCCGCCACCAAGCAGGCTTGCTACCAAGGTGTCTGTCGCGACATGGCGTGCATGAGCGGCGTGAAGGTGTGCCAGCACGACGACGTGTACTTGTGCGCCAAAAACGGCACTGACGTGTCGCTGTTGGCGGATTGCCAGGCCGGTGAAGTGTGCGACCCCGACATGGGCGCTTGCCGACCCAAGGTTTGCGACGTGGGCAGCATGGGCTGCGACAGCTCGCGGGTCACGAAGTGCAACGCCTACGGCAGCGCGTGGGAATCGGGCGCCGTGGACTGCGCCACCGACAACAAAATTTGCATCGCCGGCGCGTGCAAGAAGCAAACGTGCTCGCCCACCACGTCGTTCTGCCAAGACGGCGCCGTCTACCAGTGCGACAACAACGGCATTGGCAGCACGCTGTCGCAGACGTGCCAATCGCCGTGGCAGCACTGCGCGCCCTCGGGCAACTACGCTTACTGCGCCCAGAACGACTGCCAGGCCAACCAGCCGTTGTGCGACGGCAACGTCGCCAAGGTGTGCAACGCCGACGGCACGTGGCCGCAAACCGGCACCGACTGCGGTGCCGACAAGTATTGCGATCCGAACAGCGGCGCTTGCAAGACCAAGGTGTGCGAGCCGTACACGTATTACTGCAAAAACGGCGACGTCTATTACTGCGACTACTTCGGCTTCCCGGGCCAGGGCGAGTCGCTGATTCAGAACTGCGCGTCGGACAGCACCTGCAAGGTGCAAGACAACTCGGCCAGCTGCGTGCCATACCCCTGCCCGCCCGGTGAAACCGCGTGCCTCGGCAACAAGGTCGGCAAATGCGCGGATGATGGCCAAACGCTGGGCACCGTGACTGACGACTGCGCCGCCGTCAGCAGCGTGTGCGGTACCGACGGCAAGTGCGCCAAAACGGTGACCGAAGCGCTGGGCATCGCCGAAGACGCCGTCACCGAATCGGCCGGCAACGTGATGGGCGACGCGATTCAGGTCAGCTCGGCGCGCAAAGTGACCGAGATGCAGATGAACCTGGTGCTGGCCGCCCCGCGCGAGCTGCGCTGGGTGATCTTCGAGCAGTCGGGCCAGAACTTCATCGCCCGCGTCGACAAGGTGATCTCGAACGTCAGCGGCACCGGCTTCCTCAGCTCGGGGCCGATCAGCTACTCGCTCAAAGCCGGCAAGACGTACCTGTTCGCAGTCGCCATCTCGGGCGGCAACTCGATCGCCTACTTCGACACCGCGCCGTTCGACTCCAATGCGTCGTTCGGCGGCGTGCTCGGCCGCGTCGACAGCTACTACTCGGCAACCATGCAGGGTTACGTCGACACGAGCGTGCTGTATCAAATGAAGATCACGACCGAGTCGCCGTGAGCCAGCTCGACGCCGTCATCATTGGTGGCGGCGTCATCGGCCTTGCGCTCGCGCGAGCCCTCACGCTGCGCGGTCGCGAAGTCACTTTGCTCGAGAGCGAGGCGCGGCTCGGTCAGCACACCAGCTCGCGCAACTCCGAGGTCATCCACGCCGGCATCTACTACCCGCCTGGCTCGCTGAAGGCGCGGCTGTGCGTCGACGGGAAAGGGCTGCTTTACGCCTACGCGGAAGCGGCCGGCGTCGAGTACCGCAAGTTGGGCAAAATCATCGTCGCAACGCGCGACGATGAAGTGCCGGCGCTAGAGAACATCCATAAAAACGCGCTAAATTGCGGCGTCAACGACCTCGAATGGCTCGAGGCCAAAGACGTCGCGACGCTCGAGCCTGCCGTCACGGCGGTGCGCGGGTTGTTGTCGCCGTCGACGGGGATTGTCGACAGTCACTCGTTCATGTCCGCGCTCAGGCGTGACGCCGTGGCGGGCGGAGCGGAGATAGTCACCAGCTCGCCAGTGGTAGGCGGCCGCGTCGTCGATGCGGGCGGCTTCGAGCTCGATATCGGCGGCGCGGAACCGACGACGGTGACGTGTCGAACGGTCGTGAACGCTGCGGGGTTGTGGGCGCAAAACGTCGCGCGTTCGATGCGGGGTGTGCCGAGCAGCAGCATCCCGGAGCAATACTTTGCCAAGGGGCATTACTTCACGCTGTCGGGTAAGTCGCCGTTCTCGCGCCTGGTTTATCCCGTGCCGGTGCCGGGCGGCTTGGGCGTGCACGTCACGGTCGACTTGGCAGGCCAGGCCAGATTTGGCCCGGATGTGTCGTGGATTGATGGCATCGACTACGGATTCGAGGACGGGCGCGAAGCGCGGTTTTACGTGGCAATTCGCGGCTACTTCCCCGCCCTCGGCGCAGGCGCGCTGGTGCCCGGACACACCGGCATTCGACCGAAGCTCGCGCCGAGCGGCGCGCCGGCGCAGGACTTCGTGATTCAGACGGCGGCGGAGCACGGCGTGCCGGGATTGATCAACTTGTACGGCATCGAGTCGCCCGGATTGACGGCGGCGCTCGCGCTCGCAAACGCGGCAATTGCTTGAGCATCAACCGACCCGGCAAATACGAAATCTCGCATAGCATCAAGTGATGCTATGCCTGACCAGACCGGAAGGCCGACGTGAGTCAATGGCCCGATGGCAGGGGAAACACTTCGTTGCAGCCTGGGCCCGACACGACGATGCGCTGTGGGTCGAGTTGAACTTGGACTTTTTCCGACTCGTTTAGCTCCGGGCTGCCGTCGTCGAGCTGCGTGAGACGCAGGGTCCACGTCTCCGTGGCTCGGTCGAACACCTCGTAGTTGGTGTAGTGCTCGACGTGACAGCCGCGAATCCATTGCAGCTTGGAGTCAGGGTTTTGCTCGATTTCCTGCTCCTCTGCGGTCGTGCAGTCGTGCTCGGGTTGCGAGTCATCCGAGCAGAAGCGCGCCTCCGAAAGTAAACTTACGTGGGCGCGCACGACCAGCGCGGCCTTCGACGTCTGGACGACAGCGGCGTCGTTATCGGGCTCACAATACGCAGTCCGGTAGGAGCTCGCGAGCGACGTGACCGCAAGGCCCGCCGCCACCGGACGGACCAAAAACACCTCACCGAGACCCAACGCGATCCACGGGCCAGTTGCTTCCGCGCAAGCGTCACCGAAACACATCGCGTTCTTCGCGGCGGCGTTCGTGCCGAGCTCCAAGCTTTCGATATTCTTGAAAGCGTCGCGCGCGTCCGCCAAGAACGCCAACCAATCCTTATAGCGCGTCTCTCGAGGGACATCTGGGCCGCGCTTGACCTCGATCGGGCAGGTGCTCTTGCCTGCAAGCTTGTTTTGGGCGGCGCTCGTAGGCTGCAAGAAGTTCGACAACGCAAAGGCCGCGGTCGAATCCTGGTTGAGCTCTTCGCGCACCAAACCAAGATTGAAAAACGTCTGCGCGCGCAGCCGCCGGTCACCCCCGCCGGCCACCGCTCGATCCAGGTCGCGTTGTGCGCTGTCGTAATCCTTGGCCAACAACGCCGCGTAACCGCGCTCAGCGAAGGCGCGCGCGTCGTCAGGTTGGGCATCGAGCGCTGCCGAGAACGCCTTGCGGGCGGCCGCGTACTTGCCCGCCTTGGTAAGGCCCCGTCCTGCGCCGAGAGCCTTTTGGTACGCCACCAATTGCGCGCGAGCTTCGTCGAGCGCGCGCTTTTGCGCCTGCGGGTCGACGCTCGCCGCCGGCTTCACGCGCGGAGCGGAGCTGGCTGAAACCACCGGGCGCGACGCGCTGGCCTTCGGCGCCGGACTGGCCCCGGCTGGCTTTTTGCAACCGACGTTACCCAACCCGACTGCCAGCAGCAGCGTGCCGACTCGCACGGTCGCCGGGAACCACTTGACGAAATTCAATCCCGTTTTGGTCACGAGTGCCCTATTTGCACCAAGACATGACCCGCCACGAGGCCAACTTGCGCAACGAGCCTCGAAAAAAAAGGCCCAAGAGCGCGCAGACGCTAGAAACTCTACCGCGCCGCCCGTGAGCGCCACCGTTTTGATCGCCGTCACTTACAGTCGACGACGTTTACCGTGTAAGAAATCGGCGTTGCGACCCCGCTGACCGATACGGCGTAAGACTTGCCGGCTTCGGTCGACCAGCCTTGGGGAATGAAATCGATGGCGAAAGCGGCACCATAGTTCGGCAGCAATTGCGTGACCGTCACCGGTTTGCTCACGCCGTCGAGCGTGACGGCAACTTGGGCGTTCTTGAGATCGATCTTGTCGCTCTGGATTGACCAACCCGTCTTATCGAGTGACTCTTTGCCGCGCGTGATGGCCTGGAGCGGTACCGTGCCGCCCGGCGGCCAAGCCACGAACGCCTTGGTACCTTTGCCCTTGCCGTTGAACACGTGCAGGCACGAGGCGCCGTCGGTGCCACCGATACCGATTGGACCGAGCGTGTTCGACATCAGCCAGCGGCGGTGACCGAGCGTCGTCGCATTGCCGGTATCGATCATATACAAATCGACCGACATGACCGCGCGACCGCTGGAGATGTTGGATTGCCCCGCCGAATCTGCGCCCGGCTTCGTGTAACAGGTCCAGGTGGTAGGCGGCATGTGATTGAGCGCGTCGTTCGCCTTCATCATCAGCGCGCAGGCTTGGTTGCCCGAGTCGTAGGTCGGGTCGGTGGTGACGTCGTCAGGCAGGCCCGCCAGGAAGCGATACAGATTGACGAGGCGGAGCGCGTTGGCGCGCGCATTCGCCGACAGATCGCCCGCCATGCAGGATGCGACGTTGCCGCTCCAAGTGCCTTCACTCATATCGGCGCGATCGGCCTTCCAGCGCGTGCACACATCCGTGCTCGGCGCGCCGCCGGTACCGGGGCTGCCGGCGCCCCCGTTCGCGAAGCCGCCGGCGGGACCGCCACCGCTCACGCCGACACCGCCCGCGCCCGCCTGGCCCGCGCTGGTGCCCGACGCAGCCGACCCACCGCTCACCTGACCGGTGCCACCCGGAACGCCTTGGCCGCCCGAGCCCGCTTGCGAGACCTGACCCCCGCCGCCGGCGACTTGACCGGCGCCGCCGGCAGATGCCCCGGCGTTCGCTTGCGGTTCCGCGTCGGGGCTGCTGCTGCAACCAAACCCCGAAACCAGCGCCGCCAGCGCGAAGCCACTTGTCGTCCTCTTCATCCTCAGCCTTTCGTCGTCAGCGGTGCCAGCATTCGGAACGCAGCGCTCGGGTGCGCTTCTTAAGTGTGGTGGCACGCCATGAACGGCTCAACACCTCCGCCCGACGCCGAATGTTGGCGCACGGGTGCGCGGATTGCTTAGCGCACAGGGTATGACACGCGTGCGCGCGAGCTGCGCAAGCTGGCGCCGGCTTCAGGTCGGCTGCAGCAGCCGCAGCAACCGCTCGACCAGCGGCAGCTCCGCCGGATGCATCTTCACGAGTGCTTCTTCCACCGTGAAGTACTGCGCGCGGTCGACCTCCGGAAACTCGCGCTCTTTGCCCGAGCGCGGCGGCCATTCGAGCAGAAACGTGTTGCTGTGAAAGCCGGCCAACGCAAGCTCGCCCGGCAACGCCCAGGCGTAGATCAACTTGCCGCCTTTGTTTTTGACCGTGCCAAGGTCGAGCGGTGTGCCGGGCGGCGGCTCCAGGCCGACTTCCTCGCGAAATTCCCGCAGCGCGGCGGCCAATGGCTCTTCGCCGGCCTCGATTTCACCCTTGGGCATGAACCAGGCGCCATCGTCCTTTTTGGCCCAGAACGGCCCGCCCGGGTGCACCAACAGGACGTCCAAGCCGTGCGCGCTCAAGCGGTAGACCAGGATGCCGGCGCTTCGTTTCGGTCGCGGCGCCATGGCGTTCAGCGCAGCTTGCGGCGCGCCGGCACGCCGCGCAGGTGGCAGTCTTGCGGATCGAACAGGCGCGGCGAGCCGCTCGGTTGTGCCGCGTCGGTCGCCAGCCACATCGGGCGCTGAGCGGCATCGAGCGCGTAGCGCAGCACAATCTTCCCCGCGCCCAGATCGGCCGAGCGCGTCAGCACGCCCTCCGGCGCGCACATCGGCTCCGGCAGCACTGCGCCGGCTTTGCCGGGAGCCGGCGCGCCGTTGATGCCCGACTTGTCGTAGACCACCACGAAGAGGCCCGAGCGCGCGTCGGGGTCGAAGCGCGATGGTCCGAACGTCAGTTTTGCGCTGGCGCCGTCTTGGGTCTGAATCTTGCCGTCAGCGAGTGTGGCTTCGATACCGAGCAGCGCCGCGTCGGCTTGCCAGGCGTTGGCCAGCTTGCGCGCGCGACCCATCACGGTGCTCAGATCCACCGCCGCACCAGTCAGCGCCGAAGCGACAGCCGGCGACGATGCCGGGGCGACGGCCGCAGGCGCAAGCGGCGCCGGCGACACGACACTGGCCGCCGGAGCACCGTCCACTTTGGCGACGTACTCGCGCACGCCGTAAACCAGCAGCGCCGCCGCCACGACGACGCCCGCGATCAAAAGTGCGCTCTGTGCACGCCGCGTCACGCGTTACTTCTTCTTCTTCAGGTCTTCCGCGGCTTCTTTGGCCTGCTTGCCGATCGGACCGGTTGGGTCCAGCTTCTGCGCCTTGTCGAGCGCCTCGAGCGCCTTCTTCTTGTCTTTCTTCTCGAGGTGACGCCCCAGGTAGTAGTAGGCAGGCGCGAAGTTGGCGTCGAGCTTGAGCGCCGCGTCGTAGTCGGACTGTGCGCCCGCGTCGTCGCCGAAGTCGTGACGGCACACGCCGCGCCGCGTGTGTAAATCCGCGCTGTCCTTCAGCTTGATGGCTTTGTCGAGCGCCGCCACGCAGTCGGGGAACGCCTTCAGCCGGCCAAAGCGCACGCCGAGCGCCGCCAAAAGCGTCGGATCTTCGACGTTTTGTACCGCGCGCAGCTCGGTCAGCGCGTCGTCACGCTTGCCCGCTGCCGCCAAGTACTCGGCGTAAGTGATGCGCAGCTGCGGGTCATCAGGCTTGGCTTTGGTGGCTGCGCCGTACGCCGTCATCGCTTCGTCCTTCTTGCCGAGCGCCTCCAGCGCCAACGCACGATTGACCAGCAGCTCCGGGCTCTTGGGGTTGGCCTTCAGACCTTGGTCGGACGTCGCCAGCGCACCAGCAGCGTCCTTCTGCTCGTACTGAGCGCCGGACAGATTGACCGCGGCTTCGACCAACTTGGGGTCGAGCTCGAGCGCCTTCTTGTACTGAGACATCGCGCCGGGCGTGTCGCCCAGACCGTCCATCGCGACGCCGAGATAGAATGCCGCCTGGGGATCTTTCGGATCTTTGGCGACCGCGTCGCCCAGCACCTTCTTGGCGCTGGCAAAATCCTGCTTTTGGATCGCGTCCATGCCTTGCTTCACCAGCTCGTTCGAGGGTGCGGCAACCGCGTCCGGCTTGTGTTTTTTGGGCGGCGCGTCATCCAGCGGTGGCGGATTGTCCGGAGTAGCGGGCTGCGGGGTCGAGCCGCACGCAGCCAGCGCGAGCGCAAGGCTCAGAGACAGCGACGACAAAGCCACGAGACCGACGCGAGGCATGTTGCGAAACCTGTTCATAGCCGTCCTATCAAAGCACGGAGTTTCGAGCCGCAGGAGGCGGAATTTGAGCGCCGAAGCGCGGGCCTTTTAGCGCGCCTTTTCGGTTTGCTCGAGGTGCGCGATGGTCGCCAGGATGCGGCTCTTGACCTCTTCGATGCGCTCGGGCCGGCTGATCTTGGCTCCGGAGCTGTCGGTAACGTAGAAAACGTCAGCGACCTGCGTGCCCTCGGTGTTGATCTTGGCCAGCGAGATCTGAAGGTCCAGGTGCACCAGCGTGTTGGCCAGCCAAAACAGCAGACCCAGCTGATCTTTGGTGGTGACCTCGATCACCGAATGGCCGGTGGCGCAGCGGTTGTCGATATTGACCTCGGTCGGCACCTTGGGCGTCGGCCGATCGGACCAGCGCGAACGCGACGCGCCGCCGGTCACCAGCTCGCCGGGCGACAGCTCCATGCCCAACAAACGCGAGAAATCGCGATCCAGCTTGGGCAGCGCCGAGGTGACGCCGTCGGCGCTCTCGCCCGAGCGCACCCAGAACAAATCCAGCGCGCGCATGCGACCGAACTGATCCGTCCACGAATAAACCTGCGCGCTGATCACCTTGCAGCGTGCGGCCGTCAGCGTGGCCGTGATCATCGCCAACAGGCCCGGGCGGTCGTCGGCGACGAAGCCGATTTCGACGTACGGGTCATTGGTGGTCATGACCGTGACGTTCACTTGCTTCATCTGCGCTTGGCGGGCAAAGCGTGAATGCCGCACGATATCCGGCGGATCGTTGGAGTAGATGTAGCGCTCCGGCATCGCCGCCAGGAAGTGATCCAAAAACTCGCGCTCGCCGCGCTCCGGACACAGCGCCCTCACCTCTTCGCGGATCTGCTCCAGGCGCTCGGTGCCGCGCTGCACGGTTCCAGCGCTGAAGAAGCGGAACGAGTGCACGTACAGCTCCTCCAACACGCGCGCTTTCCAGCTGGTCAGCGCGGTCGGGCTGGTCGTCGACACATCGCAAATCGTCAGCAGGTAGAGCTCGCGCAGACCCTCGGGGCCGTGCAAATCTTGCGCAAACAGCTCGATCGTCTTGGGGTCGTCGATGTCACGGCGCGTGGCCACGTGATACATCTTCAAGTGCGTGAGGATCAGCTGCCCCACCTCGCGCGCGTCGGACTCGGAAACGCCCAACCGCTCGAGGATCAACTTCGACAGCTCTTGGCCGCGCTGATCGTGGTTCTTGCCGCCGATGTCCTTGCCGATGTCGTGAAGCAGCGCCGCGAAGAACAACACCACTGGCCGCGTCAGCTCGGCCGCCAGGCGCGACGCCAGCGGATGCTCGGCCGCCAGCTCACCGCGCACCAGCGCGCGCAGCCGATCGACCGCGGCCACTGAATGCACGTCGACCGTGTACACATGATACACGTCGTGGTGCACACGCCCGACCACCGGCGCAAACTCCGGAATCATCGCCACCAAGAGCCCGACGTCGTGCAGCTCTTTCAGCACCGAGCCGTCACGCAACTGGGTGCGCTGCGCGGTCGTGACCAGGCGCACGAACAGCCGCGCGGCTTCTTCGCTCTTGCGCAGCCCCTCGCAAAAGGTTGGCGAGCCGACGACGCGCGCGATCGCGTCGCGCGCGAAGCCGTACACCGGCAAATCGCGCTTGACCGCCTCGTCGTAAATCCGCAGCGCCAAAGCCGGCTCGGCCTCGAGCTGGGCCGGATCTTCCAGCGAAACCTGGCGATTGGTCAGCTTTAGCCCGCGACCCAGCGACTCTTCACGCGGTCGACGCTTGGGTGGCGGCGCCGCGCGCGACAGCAGCATCTCGCGTGCCTGCACCATGTTGCGGGCGTTGCGATAGTACTCGCTCATGAAGGCTTCGACGCCGGGGCCGCCGCTGCCGTAACCGAGCAGCTCCGCCACCGCCTCTTGGCGATCGAAGCTCAGCCGATCGGACCTGCGCCCTGCATACAGGTGCAAGAGATTGCGCACGCGCCAGGTCAGTGACGCCGCGTTTTCGATCTGCTGCCACTCACGCGGCAACAGCACGCCGAGCCGCACCAGCTCCGACAAATGATTCACGCGCCAACGCGCGCGCGCGGCCCAGTGCGCAATGTCCAAATCGCGCAGGCCGCCGATGCCGTTCTTTACGTCCGGCTCCAGCAGGTACACGGAACCACCGAAGCGCTCCGAGCGCTCGGCCGCGCGCTGCTCCATGCGATCCAAAAAACGCTGGATGTTACTCGCGCCAAACAGGCCTTCGAACGCACGATTCAGCAGCTTTTCGGTGCCGGTTTTGTCGCCGGCCACCACGCGCCAGTCGAGCAAGGTGGTGGCGGTCGGTAAATCAGTGCGCGCCAGCTCGATCAGCTCCGGAGCGCCGACGACCTGGTGACCAATCATCAAGCCGGCGTCCCACAACGGATACAGCAGCGCCTCGGCTACGTTGCGGACCTTGTCGGCGCGCGCCGGCGTCAGCAACCGCACGTCGAGATCACTGTGCAGCGAAAGCGCGCCGCGCCCGTAGCTGCCGACCGCGGCCAGCCCCAGCTGTGCAAAGCTCACGTCCTTGTGCAGCTTGCCTTCGAGGGCTTTGAACAGCGAGCACAGCAGGCCGTCGACGGCTCGGCTGTAGCGCTCCGAAGCCGGCAACCCCGACTCGACCTTGCCACCGCGCACCATCTCCTCAACGGCACCGCGGTGCCGCTGGATGTAAATCTTGATCTCGTCGAGCAGGCCTGGGGAAGCGCGCTCGAGGGTCGGCCCCGAAACAGAGGCGGAAACGGTTGAGCTCATGCTGTGTCGGGGCGGTAGGGGCAGCCGAACGGCGAGCCGAACCGCCCGAAGTTATAGCGCTCCCCGAGGCACTGCCGCAAATCCTGGGTCGAAAAGCGCTCAGGCGGCCTCGCGATGCCGCAAGCGAACAACCTGGCGCGCAGCCGGCCTAGGCCAGTTGGTTCGAAAAATGGTCCCGCTAACCCAGAAAACCCAAGAGAGTCCGGTTGCTCCTTCGTCTCGGCCGTCAGGCAACTAAAACGCTGCGTCAGCAGGAGCCAAGTCCGCGCAGGAGCGGGGGCTTGTCGCCGCGTTCCCGCTGCGCACGTTGCAGCATCTCAGCGCTTGCAGCGTCCGCCGGCAGGAACGCCTCGAGGACGAGCTCGGCGACCGCGATGTCCACGGCAGTGGCAAACGACGTGATCGTCGTGATGAGCCGCAGCTCGCCGTCGTCGAATTGCAGTCGCAGAGGCACGGCGAAGCCGACATGGTCGGGGCCAGGCGCCAGCGCCGGGACGTAGCCCTCCAGCTCGTCGACGAACGCGTCGAGCCGCTGGTCGGGGCTGCGCAGTGACCTGGCGCGTAGGTTCTCGATGATGTGGCGCCCCCATTCAGGCAGATTCAGTACGCGACAGGCCACACCGTCGGGATGAAGCGTCAGCCGCAGCACGTTGACCGGAGGGGCCAAGAGGAACGGCGCGGCACCCGCGCTGAGTATCTCGAGCGCCGCGTTGGCGGCAACCAGCTCGCCGTAGGGTCGCACGACCACGGCTGGACACGGCAGGTGACCGATCAGGATTCGATTCAAGGCGTCTCGAATGGGCTGACGTACGGCGTCGCCGGGCTTCGACTCCACGAACGCCGGCGCGTACCCGGCGGCGAGCAGCAGCTCGTTACGTTCTCTGAGCGAGAGCTCGAGCGACTCGCCAAGTCGGAGCACAATGGCGCGACCGGGCTGCGACCGGCCTTGCTCCATGAAGCTGAGGTGCCGTTGGGTGGTACCGGCGCGGGTGGCAAGCTCCAGCTGGCTCCAACGGCGTGAGGTCCGCCAGCGCCGCAGCTCGTTCGCGAACCGGCCCGCCTGCGTCTCGGTGTTCAAGCAGAGATTGTGCGCGACTGCGTCCGCAAGCGCCATTCCCTCCAGGGAATTGCCGAACCCCGGTCGGGGTCCAACAGTCGTAGTTATGCAAAACGAACAGCAGACCGCAACCGCCCGCAGCAAGGCAACGAGGTCCTGATCATGCTCCTCGAAAACAAGACGGCCGTCATCTACGGAGCGGCAGGAGCGATCGGTCGCGCGGTGGCCCGGGCCTTCGCGGATGAGGGCGCCCGGGTCTTCCTAACCGGTCGCAACCTGGCCAAAGTCGATGCAGTGGCCAAAGAGATCATCGGGGCTGGCGGAGTGGCCCACGCAGCACAGGTGGATGCGCTCGACGAACGCGCGGTCGAGGCGCATCTTGCGGCCGTCGTCGACGACGCCCGTGGTGGGATCGATATTTCCTTCAACGCCATCGGCATCCCTCAGCAAGACATCCAGGGCATTCCACTGATCAACCTGCCCGTGGAGAGCTTCGTCCTCCCGATCATGACCTACACCAAGGCCCATTTCCTAACGGCCCGAGCGGCGGCGCGGCGCATGGTCGAAAAGCACGCCGGGGTGATTCTCATGCACACACCAGAGCCCGCCCGGTTGGGCGCACCACTGGTAGGCGGCATGGGGCCGGCTTGGGCGGCGATGGAAGGGCTTTCTCGCAGCCTCTCGGCGGAGCTGGCCGCGCAGGGTGTCCGCGCTGTCTGCCTGCGCTCGACCGGGATCCCGGAGACGGAGACGATCGGAGTCGTCTTCGGTCTCCACGCCAAGGCCATCGGTATCCCGCGTGAAGCCTTCCAAGCGCTGATGGAAAGCATGAGCCACACGCGCCGCTCGACCACCTTGGCGGAGCTGACAAATGTTGCAGTGCTCATGGCGTGTGATCGCGCCAGCGCCATGACCGGCACAGTCGCCAATCTGACCGGCGGGAAGGTCGTCGACTGAAGCTACGCAACCGAACCGCGAGCCGAATCGCCCCAACCCTTGTTCACCATCGCCGAGCGCTGGCAAATCCTGGATCGAAAAGCGCCGGGTCGACCAAATGCTAGGCTCCGCCGGCGATGGATCGACGAGGGTTCGTGCGGGTAGCGACGGCGGGTGCGCTGGGTTTGCTGACGAGCCGGTCCGCTCTCGCCTCTTTGGCGCGGGCAGTGCCGGTGGAAGAGCTGGTCGGACGAAGCCAGCATGTCTTGCTCGGCGAGCCTTTGGATGCCGAATCGGTCTGGGAGCAGATCGGCCAGCGGCGGCACATCGTCACCTACACGCGCGTGCGCACGCTCGAGCTACTGGCCGGAGCTGACCCGCGACAAGACGAGCTGCTGGTGCGCACGCTGGGCGGCCGCGTCGGCGACCTGGGTGAGCTGGTGCACGGCGAGGCCATGCTCGAGCTGGGTGCTCGCGGCGTGCTGTTCGTGATGCCAACGCGCGGCGCGCTGGCCGTCACGGCGATGGCGCAGGGCCACTATCCGCTGTTGCACGACACCGCTGGCATCGAACGCCTGCGACGCAGCCCAGAGGCGGTCGAGCTACTTGGTGAAGAGGGCTCAGCCGTCAAGCGCTTGAGTGGCCTGCAGGTCGCCGAAGCGCGCACGCTGTTGCGGGCGGCGGTGCGCAAGTGAAGCGGGCGCAAGTGGCCGGCGCTTTCGCGCTGGGTTTGGCGCTGCTTTGCGGCAGCACGCCGGCCAGCGCGTTCTGTCTCACCCACGGCTGCAGCGACAAGAAGCAGCACTGCGAGTACGACAACCTCGGCTGCTTGGTGACCGGTCCTTTGCTGCATTGGGCGTCCAGCTGCGTATCGTTCGACCTGCAGCGTGGCGGCTCCGCGCTGCGCGGCATCAGCTACGACGCGGCACACGGCGCCATCGTCAGCGGCTTTCAGCAATGGCTCAACGCCGACTGTGGCGGCGGAGCTGGGCCGTCGATCACCATCAGTGACTTTGGGCCGGTCGAGTGCCGCCAGGCCGAGTACAACCAAGATTCGCCGAACGCGAACATCTTCATGTTCCGCGACGACGACTGGCCGTACGAAAACGCCATCGATACCTTGGCGTTGACGACGCTGATTTTCAACGCCGACAACGGCGAAATCTACGACGCCGACGTCGAGGTCAACACCGTGCAGTCACCCATGTCGATCGACCACGTGGGTCCGGAAGACATCGATTTTTCGTCGGTCATCACCCATGAAATTGGGCATTTTTTGGGGTTGTCGCACTCCAGCGTGCCTGGCTCCACCATGCGCCCCAGCTACGCGCCCGGTCAGACGGCGATGGCCAGCATCGAGCAGGACGACATCGAAGGCATCTGCAAAGCGCTGGCGCCCAAGCGCGTCACCAAGAGCAACAACTGCGAGCCGCGCCACGGCTTCTCCACCGCTTGCGCGCTGCCCGAAACTAGGTGCGCCATGACGCCGAGCAACCCGGGCGGCGTCGCCAGCCTGGTGCTGGGCGTGCTTGGCCTCAGCTCGACGCGGCTACGGCGGAGACTTCGCCCTTCAGCCCGGCGACCTTGAGTAGATCCATGTCTTCGTCGGTGCCGGGGTTGGGCGTCGTCAGCAGCTTGTCGCCGTAGAAGATGCTGTTGGCGCCCGCGTACAGGCACATCAGCTGCGCCTCACGCGGTAGCTCGCTGCGGCCGGCGCTCAAGCGAACCTTCGAGCGCGGCAACAGCACGCGTGCGACCGCGATCATCCGCACCAGCTCGAGCGGATCGATCGGCGGCAGGGCTTCGAGCGGCGTGCCTTCGACGCGCACCAACGCGTTGACCGGCACGCTTTCCGGCTGCGGATCGAGCTTGGCGATCTCGAGCAGCATGGCGCACCTGTCGTCGATACCCTCACCCATGCCGATGATGCCGCCGGTGCAAACCGTGATGCCAGCGTTACGCACGTTGGACAACGTGTTGAGCCGGTCTTTGTAGGTACGGGTCGTGATGATCGACTTGTAGAAACCGGGCGACGTGTCCAGGTTGTGGTTGTATGCGTCGAGCCCGGCCGCCTTGAGCTTGGCCGCCTGCTCACCGCTCAACATGCCGAGCGTCACGCACGCCTCGAGTCCCTCGGCCTTCACGCCCTTGATCATGTCGAGCACGCGGTCGAACGCCGGTCCGTCCTTCACCTCGCGCCAAGCGGCGCCCATGCAGAAGCGCGTCGAGCCGGCAAGCTTCGCCCGCCGCGCGCTGGCGATGACGTCTTCCACCTTGAGCATGGCCTCGCCGGTCACGGCTTGATGGTGTGACGACTGCGGACAGTAGGCGCAGTCTTCGGGGCAGCCGCCGGTCTTGACGCTGAGCAGCGTGCACAGCTGCACCGTGTCTTCGGTGTGGTGCGCCAGGTGCACCGCGCGCGCGCGGTCGATCAGCTGAAACAGCGGCAGATCGTGCAAGGCTCGCACTTCGGCGAGCGTCCAGTCTTTGCGGATGGCTTGGGGGGTACCGGCGGGGGTGGCGGCTTGGATTTGAGCTGGCATGTCGGCGGACCTGGAGCCGGACGTGTAGCGTCACCTCGCCTCTGAGTCCAGCTTGGGCTAAGCTGGGCGTCGATGTTCGTCATCACGCTCCGCGTCACGTGTTGTTGCCGTCTTCGGACGGCCTGACTCGACGCGAGCCTGCTTCGAGCTGCCGTCCCATACCGTGGGCGGCCGGTCGGATTTTCTGCCGCTCGATTTTAGCGCCAGGAGACCCTCGTGACCGACCTCAAGCTCTACAACACCCTCAGCCGTAGCATCGAGCCGTTCCAACCGCGCACGCCCGGGCTCGCCCGGATCTACAGCTGCGGCCCGACCGTTTACAGCCGCCAGCACCTCGGCAATATGCGGCCGTACGTATTGGCCGACCTCTTGACGCGCACGCTGCGGCTCGAGGGGCTCGCAGTCGAGCACGTGATCAACATCACCGACGTCGGGCATTTGACCGACGACGCCGACTGCGGCGAGGACAAGCTGGAGCTGGCGGCGCAGAAGAGCGGCACCTCCGCCCTGGAAGTGGCGCGCGTATGGACCGAGCTGTTCAAGCGTGATCTAGCGCTGATGAACGTGCGCGAGCCGACCGTGTGGGCGCGCGCAACCGAGCACATTCCCGAACAGCTGGAGATGATCCGCACGCTGGAGGCGAAGGGCTTCACCTACCTGACCCGCGACGGCGTCTACTTCGATACCGCGCGTGACCCCGGCTACGGGGCGTTGTCGCGGCTGCGTGCTTCGGCCGAGCACGGGCGCGTCGCCAACGACGCCGGCAAGCGCAGCCCAGCGGACTTCGCGTTATGGAAGCTGTCGCCCCAGGACGGGCCGCGCCGCCAGCTCGAATGGCCGAGCCCGTGGGGCGTTGGCTTTCCGGGCTGGCACATCGAATGTAGCGCGATGGCGACCAAGCACCTGGGCCCGCAGATCGACATCCACACCGGCGGCGTCGACCACGTAGCGGTGCATCACACCAACGAGATTGCGCAGGCCGAAAATGCGCTCGGAAAGTCGCCCTGGGTGCAGGTTTGGATGCACGGCGCGTGGCTGCTGTTCGATGGTCAGAAGATCTCGAAGTCACGCGGTCACGAGCTGTACCCACCGAACCTGGACGACCTGTCACCCTTAGGCGTGACACCAGGCGGTTTTCGCTACTACCTCTACACGGCCCACTACCGCAGCCCGCTCAGCCTTTCGGGCGAAGCGTTGCGCGGTGCTGAAGCGGCCCGCCGACGTCTGCGAGCGATCGTGCGTGCCGGCAGCGCCGAGGGAAGCAGCGAGGGCAGCTGGGGCGTCCGCAGCCCGCGGCTCGAGACCTTACGCGAGAAATTTCGCGAGGCCCTGCGCGACGATCTGGACGCGCCGCGCGCCTTGGCCGTGCTGTGGGAAATCGTGGACCAGCCCGATCCGCTACCGCAGCGCGCGCGGCTGGTGCGCGAGCTGGGCGACGCGATCGGCCTGACGCTCGACGGCCCCGCACCGGTGATGGAGGACGATGCGCTCGTCGAAGCGCTCGTAGCGCGCCGCAACGCCGCCCGAGAAGCCCGCGATTTTGCGCTATCCGACGCGCTACGTGCGCAACTGTCGGCCAAGGGCGTAGTGCTCGAAGACTCCGCCGAAGGCTCGACCTGGAGACGTATGTGACGCCACCCAACCGGGCTCAGAAACCCATCGCGGCGCGACCGACGTCGCGCTCGACGATGCCGGCGCGGATCAGCTCTTTGATGTGCATCTCGAACGTCTGCATGCCGTACATCGAGCCGCCCGACTCCATCAGCTCCTTGAGCGGCGGATTGCCCAGCGGGCGCTTGATCGTTTCGC
>FSUE01000164.1_pt1 | contig 19399 bp, 14 predicted proteins | sample 1637031 | NCBI WGS metagenome assembly FSUE01 (sample SAMEA3914819, study PRJEB12502) | metagenome | biome: forest; material: soil | place: Canada | collected 2010-06-26 | depth 0.3 m | reverse complement strand
GGTGCCGACCGAGCTGAGCGCCGACAAGTACCTGCACGTACGGATGTCGTCGGACATTCCGTCGTCCAACCGCCGCTACCCGCAAATTTTGATCACCAACGTGCCCTTGCAAGCGGATCCACCGGCCGACGCGAGCAATATCGACGACGTGCCGGTCCACAGTCGGCTCGGCAATTTCCCGTACCAGGTGCTCGGCCCCGACATGAAGCCTGGCACGGCCGACGACCAGAAAGCCGAAGGCGGGCAATCGATCGTCGTGCAACCGTTCGGCGGCTACCAAGAGACGCAAATCGAATATTGCGATACGCGCGGCTGGGGCGTGAGCCAACAATGCAACCGCGCCAACGTGTATGGCTTCCACGCCGGCGACTACCAAGACACCTGGAAGCAAACTTGGACGCCCGTGCCGGTGCAGGGCGACCTGGCCGGCTACGATCGCCCGGTGCAGTGGGACGTGTACACCTCGAACCAGCGCGTCTACGTGTTCATGGACGGCAAGCCTTCGGCCTGCGCGGTGTTGCCGGCTGGGCGCATGCCGGCCGGGGCGGTCACGGTCGCCTACCGCGCCGTGATTTACCATTGCGGCATCGATGAAAGCGTGGTGCCGGACGACACCGGCCACCAATACGAGCACAATTACAGCTTGTGTCACAGCGACCGCAAACTCGACGATCTCGGCATCGAGCTGAGCGCACCGGCGCCCAGCTGGGACGAGTCAGTTTTGCCGTGCGGAACCAAATGGTATGGCGGCACGTAGTCTCGTGTGGATTGTGAGCTTTGTAGCGCTACTCGCGCTTTGCGCGTGCAGTGGTGGTGATGGCAGGGCGGATGAAAGTCCGAGTCTGACCGGCGCCGAGCGCGCGGCTCTGCAAAAGCTACGCTACGACGACGCGGCGCCACCAGCGGATCCGAGCAATCGCTTCGCCGATGACGCGGGCGCGCAGGCATTCGGCCAGCGGCTGTTCTTCGAGCCGGCGTTTTCAGGACGCTTGCTCGAGGGTGACAACGACGGCACGAGCGCGACGTTGGGCAGGCAAGGCGACGCCGGCCGCGTCAGTTGCGGCGGCTGTCACCTGCCCGCTTCCGGCTTCGTCGACGCACGCAGCCCCCACCTGCAAGTCTCACTGGGCGCGCAATGGACGCTGCGCAAGACGCCGCAGCTGCTCGATGTGGCGTTCGCGCCGCTGTACAACTGGGACGGCCGTCGCGACGCGATTTGGAACCAGGCGTTGGGTGTGATGGAGAGCAACCGCGAGTTCAACTCCGGGCGGCTATTCGTCGCCGAGCAGCTGTTTCGGCTGTACAAGCCAGAATACGAGGCCGTTTTCGGCCCGATGCCGGCGTTCGACGACGCCGGGCGCTTCGCTCAGCTCAGCGGTGAAACGGCCGGCTGCATCGAGGTCAACACCAGCAAAGGCGCGACGTTCCGTTGCCGCGGCATGCCGGGCGACGCCGCCGACTACGACGGCATGACACCCGAGGATCAAAAGCTGGTCAGCGTCGCCGCGGTCAACGCCACCAAAGCGATCGCCGCCTACGTGCGCCAATTGCGTTGTGGTCCGAGCCCTTTCGATCAATGGCTCGACGGCGACGAAACTGCGCTCAGCGCAAGCGAACAGCGCGGCGCGGCGCTGTTCGTCGGCCGCGGCAGCTGCACGCCGTGCCACGGCGGCCCGCGCTTGACCGACGACGCATTTCACAACGTCGGGCTGAGCCCGGCGATCGTCGCGACGGCGATTCAAGACAAAGACGACCACGGCGCCGCCGCTGGCATCGCCGCTGCGCTCGCGGATCCGACCAGCACCGCCGGCGAGCTCAGCGATGGCGACCGCCAAGCCCTGCCCAACCAAGTCGATAGCGAGCTCGAAGGGGCCTTCCGCACGCCCAGCTTGCGCTGCGCCAGCTCGCACCCGAGCTACATGCACACAGCTCAGCTCGGAGATCTCGCGCAAGTCGTCGCGTTCTTCGATCGCGGCGGCGATCGCAGCGGCTACCCGGGCCAAAACGAGCTCATGCCGCTCGACCTCGAAGCCGCTGAACGCGCAGATTTAGTGGCATTTTTGACGACTTTGCAGGGTCCCGGCCCCGACGCTGCGCTGCTCGCCCAGCCCACGGACGCACCTTGAAACACGCGGTCGCGCCGCGGCTCTTGCTGCTGTTGACGGCGTGCGGCAGCAGCGGGTCACGCCACGGCCGACGAGCAAACCGCAGGCGGCGCCAGCAATGGCGGCAGCGCGAACGCCAGCGCCGGCAAAGCTCCGGACGTGCCGTTCGAACGCCCGCCCTTTCAACCGCAGCCCGGCAGCTGCGGCTTCGACAAGCCCGCCTTCTGCGATACCTCACGCAACGACACATCGAGGTGTGGGTCTCCGACGCCTCGAGCGACGGCAGCGACTTTCCGAATTTTCAAAAGCTCTGGCAGGGCGACCTCGAGCTACCGTTCGGACGCGGCTACGTGAGCCTGGCGCTGCGCAACCACGCGACGATCAAATATTGGCTCGGCTCGGCGGCGACGCTGCGCTGGGACAACATTGACTTGGTGCTCGACACTCCCTGACAACGCTGTTCATGGATCCCGCGCCCCGCAATCTCGACGAGCTGTGCCAGCAAGTCCGCGCTGGCTTTCGACCGAAGCTGCTGCTGTTTTGGGGCCATCGGCCCAGCGCCGACGGCAGCGTCGGCAAAGCATGCTTCAGCCAATGGTTCCCGGTACCCTTCGAGCTCGAAGGCGTGCGCTACCCGAGCGCCGAGCACTACATGATGTGGAGCAAGGCGCGGCTGTTCGGTGACGAAGCCGTGGCTGGTCAGATCTTGGCAGCCGGCAGCCCCGCACTCGCCAAGAAGCTCGGACGTGCCGTGCGCGGCTTCGATGCCGGCGTTTGGACCGCCCACCGCTTCGAGATCGTCGTGCGCGCCAGCCTCGCCAAGTTCAGCCAGAACGCTGCATGCCAAGCCTACCTGCTTGGCAGCAACGACCGAGTGTTGGTCGAAGCCAGCCCGCTCGACCGCATCTGGGGTATCGGTCTGGCAGCCAGCGACGAGCGCGCCCAAAACCCGCTGCTCTGGAACGGTCTCAACCTGCTCGGTTTCGCGCTGATGCAGACGCGCGCCGAGCTTCTGTCGACTGCCTCCGCCTGAGCGCGCACCCCCACGTACCTCGACGCACGCCCGCGCACGCGCGCACGCGACCGAATCTGAGCATTTTACTACGCCGCTAAAAGCGCGAAAAACGTGAGACTCCGGCACGCGAGCAGTCCGAAACCGCGTCCAACCCGGCCGGGTGCTGTTGACGGGCGGAAAGCTTTCACGTTACCTCTGAAAGGAACGCGCGGCAGAGGCTTCAGGGGTGCAGAGGGGGGCCGTTGAGTATGCAGGCGCGCCAGCCAAACGATGTCACTTCGACCGAATCAAACCTTGGGGAGATACCAGCTGCTGGTCGCGGTCGCGCGCGGCGGTATGGGCCAGGTGTGGCTGGGCCGACTGCAAGGTGCGCGCGGCTTCAGCAAGCTCGTGGCGATCAAGACGCTGCTGCCGGCGGAGCAAGATCTGACGCGACTGGAAGCCATGCTGGCCGAGGAAGCGCGCTTGGCGTCGCTGATTCAGCACGCCAACGTCGTCCACACCATGGAGCTCGGCGAGCACGACGGCTTGCTCTACCTGGTGATGGAATGGGTAGACGGCGAGCCGCTCGGTTTCTTGCTCAGCCGAGCCGGCGAGCGCGGCGGCATGTCGTTCGCCGTCGCCGTGGCGCTGGTCAGCCAAGTCTTGTCGGGCCTGCACGCGGTGCACGAGCTCAGCGACGCCTCCGGAGCCCTCGGTGTCGTGCATCGCGACGTGTCGCCGCACAACATTTTGGTGACGTATGAAGGTACCGCCAAGTTGCTCGACTTCGGCATCGCCAAAGCCACGCAGGGGACGGCGCAGAACACCGAGGCCGGCGAGATCAAGGGCAAGTTTTCGTACATGGCGCCCGAGCAGATCCTCGGCGCCGAAGTAGATCGGCGCTGCGACGTGTTCGCGACCGGCATCGTGCTGTACCACTTGACCACCGGGCGGCACCCGTTCAAGCGCCACAACACGGCCGCGGTGATTCACGCCATCACCACCGACGAGCCAGTGCCTCCGCCGTCGACGTTGGTCGAGGACTACCCGGCGGAGCTCGAGCGCGTCCTGCTGAAAGCGCTGGAAAAAGACGCGGAAAAGCGTTGGACCAGCGCCGAAGAGATGCGCGTGGCGCTGGAGCAAGCCTTACCCGAAGCGTTCGGCGATGCCGGCCGCACGCACCTGCGCGAGTTCATGGACCGCGCCGTCGGCGATCGCAAAGCCGCCCGTCGCGAGGCCGTGCGGCGCGCACAGGTTCGAGCCGATCAGGTCGACCTCGAGACCGGGTCGCGCAAAGCCCTGCAGGCTGCTACCGCGCAGAGCGCAGCCTCGCTACGTGCGATCTCGATTTCGACCGAAGATGCCGACGAGCTGCTGGAGCCGGTCGGCATGCCGACGGGCACACAACCGTCCCGCGCCGCACCCCGCCCCAAGCGTCGTGCCAAGGCGCCGTGGCTGACGGCAACGGCCGGCGTGCTGCTGGCGCTGGCCGTCACGCTGCCGCGCTGGTTCGCGCCGCAGACCGCGCCCAAGACTGCAGCGGTTGCCTTACCCGCCGGTGCCGCGCTGTCTGCCGCCCCAACCGCGGTAGCGGTCAGCGCCCTGCCCGCGCCATCGCCGCCGGCCGTTGCGGCACCGCGCGGCGTACCGGATGCGGTCACGTCGGCAGCACCGCCAGCGCTGCCGCCGGCAAAGGCCGCGGCACGCACGCCGAGCAAAACCAAACGCCCCGTCAGCGCGACCAGGAAAGCCAGCGACAAGCCGAGCGTCAACGGTAACGACCTGTTGACGCCCGACTATGCGCGCTGAGACTCAGCGAGCGCCGACTAGAACTGGTCGTCAGGGTTGGCGCTGAACAGCTCGTTCTTCGCCAAATTCAGGAACACGAGCGCGTGATCCAAGAACGCCGGGCGATTGGCGTCCGGGTTGGCCAGCGCAATCGCCAGCGTTTGCTTCACGTCTTGCAGCTCGTTCACGGCCGCAGCGTTGAGCGCTTTCTGACCGAGCACGTCGAGCGCGTCTTGGGTGTCGGCGATCGCCACCTTCAACAAGTCCGAGTTGCCGGCTGAGCGGTGATCGCGCACGAACAGCACGCGCTTGCGCGTCTGGCGCACGTTCTCGGCCGCGTTCATCACGCGCAAGAACGACGCCACGTCGCCTTGCTCGGTGCCGGTCAGGTCGATGAAAAAGAAGCGCCCGATCGGCGAGCTGCGGAAATTCGCGCTGGTGTAGAACGCGACCGCAGCTTCGATATCGGCGGCGGCGTTGTTGTGGAAGAGCGGCGCCGAGTCGGCCGCCTCGATCAGCGGTGGCACGTTGAAACCTTGCCCGAACGAGCCGTCACCGAAGGCGTTGTCCAAGGGCAAGTCGGGCGTCAGCGTGGCCACCCCGGTGTCGAAGTTGGAGTTGAACGTGCTTTGGCTCAGATCTTGGTGGCAGGCGGTGCATTGACCCTTGCCGTTGAACAGATCGCGACCGCGCTGCGCGCGCGCCTCGCGCGGTACCAGGTTGTTCGCCAAAAGTAGCTTCTGACGACCGGTGAACAACTGGAAAGCCTCCAGCGCGTCGAGCTCTTCCTGCGTGGGAATGCGGAAGTCAGTACCGGGCCGGCGCGCCAAATCGCGGGTAAAGTGCTGAACGACTGCCCCGAACGCGAACTCGTGCAAGGTACCGCGACCGGGCGCGCCGTCGCCGCCCCAGCCGAGCCGCTGATCCGGCGGCGCGAACGGAAAGCCGCCGAAGCCGCCGGCCGAGATGTCGTTCGTGAGCCCGAGCGAGAAGGTGTGGTTCACGCTGCGTTCGACGAATTTGTGCGTCGGGTCGTCGAAGCCATCGACGTTTTCGCGGATCAGCCCGCGCGTGCGCAACAGCGTGCGATCTTCCAGCTGGGCCAGCGCGGGATTGTTCTCGGCAACGAACAGCGGGTCGGTTTGCGGCAAGGTCGCGATGAACGTCGAATCGATGGTCAGGTTGTTGTCGGCACGGTGGCAGGTGCCGCACGTCCGGCCGTTGCCGCCGAACGTCTCGTTGAAGAAGAGCTGGGCGCCGCGGCCGACCAACGCGTCCGTCGTTTCTTGATTGTTGGCGACCGTGCCGGTGACCGGGTCGAGCTGTTGCTGCTTCTTCTCGCGAAAGAAGCGCTTCTCGAACAAGGTGCGCGCGCCGACCGCGATCCGCGACGCGCTCGGCGTCTGGTTTTTGCGCGTGACGACGACCAAGTCGAGGTCAAAATCGATGTTGGTGCCGAGCGCCAAGTCGTCGATCGACAGACACTGCGTTTGCCCAAAGCAACGGCTGTTCGGGCCGGGTGCGGCAAATGAGCCTACTTTCAGAAACTGGTCACCGCTCTCCGGCTTGAATGACCGACCCGTCCCGGCCACGTTCTTCACGAACCACAGATCGAAGCTCGCGCCGGCCGGCACGCCCTGAATCGTCGCGCTCAGCTTCTTGTTGGCGAAGTCGAAGAACGCGTTGCCGCTCGGCGGCTGCCCGCCCTGCGGAGCGGCCGGAAGCTTCTCGGTCGACAGGCCCGGGTGAAAGCCGTAGCCCATCGTGAGCTGCTGATCGAAGCCAAAACCAGTGAAAGTCTGCTTGAACAGCGCGTAGGCGTCGGCCAGCCCGTCTTCGCTCACCAGCGCCTCGCCCACGCGCTCGGTTTGCTCGCTGCTCGGGTCGGCAGCACCGCAAGCGGTCACCAGCGCAGCCGTCGAGGCCAGAGACCCCCAACGAGCCAGCGCACGCCCCAGACACATCAATCGGTCGTTCATCGTCTGCTCCACGCGAGGCTCACGCCCCGAAAAAAACGACTCGCGCGCGTCACCCAACCCGAATGGCAAAGCCCGCGCTCGAGTGCGCGGATACCATCACACTCGCAGACGGATCTGGAAGAGTCAGATCAACGCGCGACGTGGCGAATCGGCTGCGACTGATGTGCGATTCATATCCACGTCACGCGGCGTCTGCTGTCAGTGTAGCGAGCGAAGCGGCCGTCTGGACGGTCCACCAATTTCGAAGGACGGCGAGCGGCCCTCGGTCTGGGCTGCCAAGTCGCAGCTCGAATTGCAGAAGCCCTCGTAGCGGAGCCAGGCAACGCTCAGCGGCTCGAGATTTCACAGGGAGGACGGGAGGTCCGCGAGGTTTTTTATCGTTCGAGTCGCGATGCGTCGAACGGAAACTGCGCAGTCTGCTTGCATCACCGCGCGACTCGAACCCAAAAATTCTCGCCTCGCGGACCTCCCGCCCTCCCGTCCTCCCTGTGAATCTCGGAGGTTTTTGCGACGACCATTCAGGAAGGGAGCAGCCCGAGGCGTGCCGTTCGGCACGGCCGGGGAACGACACGTGAGCTTCTGCAAGCGGGCTGCGATTGGGCAGCCCTGGATGTTCAGCTGTGGCATTTATGCGTCGCGAGATTGCGGCGGCTGAGCTAGCTTCGTGAACTGCTTGGCAATCAAGGCGGTGATCTTCGACTGTGACGGAGTGTTGGTGGACAGCGTCGGGTTGGCGGGCGAAGTGCTGGCCGAATACCTGCGCGATTTAGGCTTCGCGGTGACACGGCAAGAAGCGACGCGGCGCTTCGGCAGCGGCAAGATGGCCGACTACGTCGCGCGCTTCGAGACTGAAACCGGCAAGCGGCTGCCCGAGCGGTTCGAGCACGAGCTGCGCAGCCGCCGCGAGTCGATTTTTCGGCAGCGCCTGCGTCCCGTCGACGGCGCCATCGAGCTGGTGCGCGATCTGCCAGTGCCGAGCTGTGTCGCTTCCAACGGCCCGATGGCGCAGATCGAGCATTCACTGCGCGTGGTCGGCCTGCACGAGCCGTTCTACGGCCGTATCTTCAGCGCCTACTCGGTGCGCGCCTGGAAGCCGGAGCCGCAGCTCTTTTTGCATTCCTGCCGCGAGCTCGGGGTGAGCCCCGCCGAATGCGCGGTGATCGAGGACTCCGAGCTCGGCATCCAGGCCGGCGTGGCCGCGGGCATGCAAACGTTCGCATTTTTGCCGGGCGGCGGTCAATCCGCGCACGCCGGCGTCCGCACACTCCGCCAACTGAGCGAGCTGCTGCCGTTCCTCGACGCTGGCTGAGCGGGCTGATTCAGAGCGTGACCCGCACCGTCACATTGGCCTGAATCTTCAGCGTGCCGAGCATGGCCCGGTACGGTGTGATGTCGAAATCCGGTTGGCGTAGCGTGACCTCGAGTTGCTGGCGGCCGGCAACGACGCGCGTTTGCGCCGCGAGCGGGCGCGTGACGCCGTGCAGTGTGAGATCCCCGCGCAGATCGTAGCCGCCATCCGCACGCGCCGTCACGGAGCTGGAGCGAAAGGTCGCCGTGGGGAAGTTGGCGCTGTGCAAGACATCGTCGCGAATTTGCCCGGCGATCTTGGCTTTGTCGGCCGAAGACAGCGCGGTCGGATTCTCGACGCCATCTTTCATCGGCACGTCGACGCCGAGCGAGCCGGTGTCGAAGCTGGCCACCACCGAGCTGTTGGCCGCGTCGACCTCGATCGAAAATCGTGCGACCCGAAGCCGCAGATCATGCGCGATCGTCGAAAGTAGTCCTTCCTTGAAGGTGAACACGCAGCACTCGGCGTTGGCTGAGTCGTAGCTGGGCATCAAGCTCCTTTACCGAGGTCGTTCACCGCCGTCGAGCCACGTGTCCGCGTAGTGCTCGCGATCCACCGGCCAAGCGCGAAACGAGCCTGGCGAAAACGCCACTGCCAGCAGGTTGTGCAACGCGGTTGCGACGTCTTCCAAACCCCAAACGTCGTGACATAGCTCGGGTGCGCGGGCGCGCAGCGCTTCGCCGACTTTGGAGATCACCACTCCCGACAGCGGCGCAACCAAGCAACCTAGCGTGACCAACACACCCTGCAATCGAAACAGCACCGACTGCGCACCCACCTGGTGCGCCGTAACCAGCACCGCGGCCGGCTTGCCCAGCCACAGCTCGCTGGCTTCGGTGGGCGTGAGCTCCTCCAGCAGCTGCTGCAGCAGACTCGAGCAGCCCCCCCAATAAGTACCGGTCACGAACACCAGACGCTCGGCGCGCTCCAGCGCGGCTCGCGCCTGGCCCGGCGAGGCATTGCGCAGCACCAGGCATTCGTACGGCACACCCAACCCTTCGAGCAGCCGACAGCAGCGTTCGGCCACGACGTGCGAATTGCCAGCAGCTCCAGCCAAACCAGCGTTGACAATCAGCACGCTCACGCGACCCTACCTTCGGCGCGCCGGCTCGCGCGCGCGTTCTGCCTGGGCCGCGGTCGCTTGGTCCTGCGCCGCGGCTGTTTCCTCCAGCACGCGCCACCGGCGCTCTTCACCCTCGAAGTCGTAGACCACGCGACCTTGGGCATCGACGTCGAGCGTGACGGCCGTGGCCTGCTCGCGCGCCAGGCGAGTGAGCAGCGCGTCGACCTGCGCCTCGGGCAACCGCAACGAACCGGCGACCTCGCTGGCACTGATCGGTCCGCGACGGTGGGCCACCATCGCCTTCACCGCCTCGAGCTGCACGGCTTGCTGGCGGGCCGTCCCACTCTTGCGCAGTCGGCTGCCACCCAGCAGCAGCAGGAAACCAAACAGCAGCGACGCCGCGCTCATCGGCAGCGCAAACGCCCAGCCCACGGCATGGCCGGGCCAGATCGACTGCAGCAAGAACCAAAGGCCCGCCGACAGCGACAGGCCGAGCACCAGCACCGATATCCCGGCCAGCGTCGCGGCCGCTCCGCCGACGCGCGACGGCTGCCCGGCGAACGAAACGTTCGGCGCCGCCAACAGCGAGCGCGGCGCTCCGCACGCCGCACAGCGCGAGTCGAGCCCGCGCAGCACGATCGGCGCGCGTTGGCCACACTTCGAACACTGCGAGGCAAAGGGCGAACCCGTCACGGTTCGCCCAGCCTATCGCCACCTGCAGTCGCGCGCGAAAACCGACGGCTTTTCAGCGGCGGCGGCGACGTAGGCCGAGCGCGCCGAGCAGGACCAAGCCCGCCAAGGTGCGCCCACCGCCACCGGTACCCGGGATGCTGCAGCCGCAACCCTTGGCTGCGAGCGCCGCCGGGTCGCTGCCGCTGCTCAACTCGTCGGGAGTGCCGTCGTCCGACTTGGTGCCGCCGCTGCCGCCGCCGGTCGGATCGCCGCTGCCGCTGCTGCCAGCCTTGGGCGGGATGACAATCATGATGTCACCGCCAACGCCATCGGTTCCGCCGGTGCTGCCCGAGCCGCCGACGCTGGCGTTCGGATCCGGGATGCACGCACCCATCGCGCACAGCTGCCCGGCCGGACACTTGGTGCCGTCGCAATCGTCGACACAGGCGCCCATCGCGCAGTGCGAGCCAGCCATGCAGGTCTGAGATTCACAGCCCGCGTCGATGCAAACGTTGTTGGCGCCGCAGATCTGCGTGCCCTCGCACGAAGTGCAGGCGCAGCTGCGACAGACACCAAGCACGCACGCGTAGCCGTCGTCGCAAGTGATGCCGTCACACGGATCACTGCAGCCGCCGTTGCGGCACACTTCACCGTACGGGCACGTGACGCCCATGCAGCCGTCGATGCAGTTGCCGCCGTGGCAAACCTGACCGACTGGGCAGTCTTTCTTGGCACACGCGGCCTCGACGCACACGCCGCGCGGATTGCAGACGAGGTCCTTGTCACAGCGAAATTCGCCGGTGCTGCACTTGGGCACGCAGCGACCGCGGTCGCAAACTTCGCCCTTTTTGCACAAGTCGCCGTCATCGACCGAACCGTTGCAGTCGTCGTCGAGCGCGTTGCACTTTTCGGCGCTGGGCTGGATGCTCTGGACGCAAGTCAGCTCGCCCTTGCTGCACTGCTGCGTGCCGTCCTTACACACACCTTCTTTGCCGGTGTCGCAAGCCTCACCGCCGCCGCTGCATTGAATGCCGCTGACCAAGAACACGAGGTCGTCGAAGTCGTTGTCGGCGTCGGCGCTGGCGACGCGATCCTCCCAACCGAAGTAGAAGGAGTTCTTGAACTTGACGCTCTGCCAGGTGAGCACCTGGAAGAACGTCTTGTCGACTTGGCTGCCTGGATTGAGCGAGTGCTGCGTGTAGAAGACGCGGTCGAGGGTGAGACCGGTCAGCGCGTGCGTGACGGGGTCGAGCTTCAGATTTTTGAAGTCGGAGCCGCCCGCCAGGAAGAAGCCGATCTCGCCACCCGTGTAGCGACCGGCGGCTTGCTCTTTCGCGAGGTCGAGCGTGGCACTGCCGAGCGCGGCCAGCGCAGCGCCGCCGGTATTTCCCATCGCCAGCACGTACATGCCGAAAAGCTCGGCCTGAGCCGGCTTCAAGAATTTTCCAGCGTTGGCCGGATCCGGCTTTAGGTTGTACCAGCCGAACGCGACGTGATCACCACCGCCCTTGGTGATCGGCTTGAAGGTCAACGTGCACGTGGGCTGAAAGGTCTCGGGCGAAACCAGCGCATCGGCTTGCGCGTTGATCAGCGCGGGATCGCCCTCGCTGCCGTCGATGCACACCTCGACGTTCTTGTCGGAGCACGTCGTGACGGCAGCGTCGAGCTTCGGGATCGTGAAGCCGCCAGGTGTTGGTTGGAGCACCGCGCTCGCCGGCGCGCTCTCCAAGAACAATCCCAACAACAAACCTAGTGCCAGTCGAACCCGACTGGCTACACGCGTACGTGAAGCAGACCACATGTGCCGCAACCTCTGTACCTTAGCTTACGCTATCGCGTAGCGATCACGCCAGCATCCAAGTGCTCGTGCATGCATGTTGTGGAAGCGCTTCACCTACCTCGGTTCCTTGTGTGCGTGCCGAGCACGGCTGCCTCAACACTCTTCCAAGACGTCGACCGCGCACACACGGCGCACGACACGCACCGCGCTGCGATCGCCAATGCGGCTAAAAATGCGCCACTTCAGCGAAGCTCCGTTCGTCGACAGCGCAGCGCAACACTGCGACGCGTGATTGAAGGAGCGACGCTTCGATAGGTGGTCGTGTGGTGGTCGGGTGGTGGTCAGGTGGTGGTCAGGTAACTACGCCTCAGCAAGGCGCGACGATGCGCTTCGGACAACCAAGTTGGCGAACTGAATCGCAACGACACAAGTCTCCAACTCGAAGGCACGTAAACTCCACACGCCAAACGAACGCAGCCTGCCGCGCACGACAGCGGGAGCACGGCGACAGAGGGTCACGGGCGGTGCACCGCCCGGCGTGGGACCCGGCGCGCTCATCGAGCCGCCGATCAAGAGACGCGCCCGCGCGCCAAATCCGGCCACATTTCTCACGCTTCCGCTGACCCTGGAAGGGCGAGCCACCGCCGGCTGTACCGAAGCCGTTTGCAGAGCTAGAACCCGCCGCGAAAGCCGCCGCCTTGAATCCGACCCACGACATCGACACCGCCGCAGCCGCACTGCGCCAAGGCAAGCTCGTCGCGTTTCCAACCGAGACGGTTTACGGGCTGGGCGCCGACGCCGAGAACGTGGCGGCGGTCTCGCGCATCTTCAGCGTCAAGCGTCGGCCCGCCGATCACCCGCTGATCGTCCACATCGCGTCGCTCGAGCAGCTGCCACGTTGGAGCGCGCACGTACCGCCCGCCGCGCAGCGTTTGGCGGAAGCCTGCTGGCCCGGCCCGCTTACCTTACTGCTTCGCAAGGCGCCCAGCGTGCCGAGCGCGACCACCGGCGGGCGCGACACGATTGGCATTCGCGTGCCCGCGCACCCGATGGCGCTGGCGCTGTTGCGGGCTTTTGGCGGCGGCATCGCCGCGCCGTCCGCCAATCGTTTCGGTCGCGTGAGCCCGACCTGCGCCGCCCACGTGGAAGAAGATCTGGGCGACGACGTCGACGTGTTGCTCGACGGCGGTGCGTGCAGCGTCGGCGTCGAGTCGACGATCTTGGATCTCACGCGCGACGTGCCGGTGTTGCTGAGGCCGGGCGGCGTCACCGTCCAAACCATCGAATCACTCTTGGGAGTGAGGGTAGAGCGCAACGCGCCGCCCGACGTGCGCGCGCCGGGCATGTTGGCGTCGCACTACGCGCCGCGCGCTCGCGTCGAGGTCGTCGACGCCGGCCGGCTGAGCGAACGCGCGGCCGAGCTTCGGTTGGCGGGTGAGCGCGTGACGGTGTTGGTCTCGAGCGGCGACGACCGGCGCGCGCTCGCCGCTACCGGCGGCCTGCGCCTGCTCGACCTGGGGCCGAGCGACGACGACGCGGCCCAGCGCCTGTACGCGGCACTCCGTCAAGCAGACGTTGACAACGCCGACGTCGTGCTGGCGAGCCCGCCCCAAGCGAGCGGCATCGCCGAAGCACTGGCCGACCGATTGACGAAGGCCGCCGGGCCAAGAAGCTGAGACGAATCGCGTCGGCCCAGGGCACTAACCAAGTGTGTTGACGAACCACGGCGCCTGGCTGTGGTGGGGGCGCGCCGCCCCGGCCTTGCCGACGAAATCCAAGGGATTGACTACGCCAGCCATGGAAGTTGCACCGCGTTTATAGCCATTTTTTCAGGGTGATATGACGCAAGCTTGCGCCGTCCCACGACTCCGTGTACCCACGAATGTACCTACATTGGCATACCCTTACCCGTCTAGGGGGGTAGGCCAAGACTCACTCGGCTGAGCCTCAACCCCAGTGCAACCTCTCGGACCCGGCATCGTCATCAAAGACCGCTACCGCCTCGAGCGCAAGCTCGGCGCCGGCGGCATGGGTTCGGTGTGGCTCGCGACTGATCTGTCGCTCGACAGCACGTGCGCGATCAAACTCGTCGATCCGGACAAGGTCGGCAACGAAGAGGTGAGGGTTCGGTTCCAGCGCGAAGCGCGCGCCGCCGCGCAAATCCGCTCTGCCAACGTCGTCGACGTGTTCGATCATGGGTTGTGGCAGGACATGCCCTTCATCGTGATGGAGCACCTCGAGGGCGAGGACCTTGGCGCGCGGCTCGACCGCGAAGGCCGGCTCGACCTGCGCCAGACTTACGACATCGTGTCGCAGGTGTGTCGCGCGCTGGTCCGGGCGCACGCGATGGGCATCGTGCATCGCGATCTCAAGCCCGAAAACATTTTCTTGGTGCCCGGCGACGATCACGAGGTCGCCAAGGTGCTCGACTTCGGTATCGCCAAGCTCGATCAGTATTCTCTGCGCGACAAGACCACGAAAACCGGGTCGTTCATGGGTACCCCGTACTACATGAGCCCGGAGCAGGCGCGCGGTAAGAACATCGACTGGCGCTCGGATCTGTGGGCGCTCGGCATCATCGTGTTCCAGTGCTTGACCGGCAAGCCGCCGTTCGAGAGCGAGGCGCTCGGCGACTTGATGGGGATGATTCTGTACGATCCGATCCCCAAGATCACCGATCGCGACACCAGCTTGCCGGCGGAGATCGAGTCGTTCTGGACGCGTGCCATCAATCGCGATCGCGAGCTGCGTTTTCAGTCGGCCAAGGAGCTGTCGGACGCGCTAGCCGAGTGCGCGATGCTGGAGCGGCGCGAAGTGCCGACGCTGCCGCCGCGCACCTCGCTGACCAGCTTGGCGGATCCGGAGCACGCCAGCTTGCCGCCGATGTCGCACACCATCGACGGCGCGCTGCCCAGCTTCGGCTCCAATCCCGATTTGAGCGACGCCAGCGAGATGGACTTCGAAACCGGCGCGCCGGTCTCGCGCACGCGCCGCTCGGTGTTGCCCACGCTGCGCGAGCTCACGCCCAAGCAGCGCAAGGTGGCGCTGTTTTCGGGGTTTGCCGCCGTGGCGCTGATCGTCGTCGGCGTGTCGATGGCGATGGGCGGCAGCTCGACCACCGGCGCACACGCCGCAGGCGACGCCGCAGACGCGCCCGTGACCGAGCCGGCGGCACCGCCGGTGCCGGTCGTGGCACCCCGCCTCGCTGACCTGCCTGCCTCGCCCGCACCCTCGATTTCGGCTAGCGCCGCGGCTCCCAGCCACGAACTGGACGAGGAGCTGAAGAAGAAGGATAAAAAGAGACGAACGGGTTCGGCGGCTCCTGCCGGGCCTGCCGGCAATCCTGACTACGGCATCTGAGGGATCTTAGACATGAAGCTCGTGGCGGTCTGCTTAGGGCTGGTGTGTGCGGCGCTGTTCGCGGTCCCCGCGTGGGCGGAGCCCAATGAAGCCGATCGAGCCACAGCGCGCGCGCTGGCGCTGGAGGCACACACGGCGCTTCAGAACAAAGACTACGCCAAGGCCACCGAGCGTTTCGGCCGCGCCGACGCCTTGGTGCACGCCCCCACGCTGGTCGTCGATTGGGCGCGCGCGCTGCAAGGCCTCGGGCGTTTCGTCGAGGCGCACGAAAAGTACGAGCTCGTGCTGCGCGAAGGCGTCGAGAGCTCGGCGCCCAAATCCTGGGTGCGAGCTTTGGAGGACGCCAAGAAGGAGCTCGATCTGCTGAAGCCGCGTTTGGCGTGGGTGACCGTGGTGCTGAAGGACCCACCCGACGCCGCGGTGCGGATTGACGGCGTGGTCGTGCCGCCCGCAGCCGTTGGCGTGAAGCGCGCGGCTGACCCGGGCTTTCCCGAGGTGACGGTGAGCGCGCCGGGCTACGAAGCGTTCAAGCAAACGGTGACCGTCGGCCCGGGCGAAGAGAAGTCGCTGGAGGTCACGCTGAGAAAGCTGCCGGAGACTGCAACCACACCCGTGCCAGCCTCCACCAACGCCTATCAGCCGCGCCAAAAGAGCGAGACGCGCCGGGTGTTGAGTTACGTCGCGTTCGGGCTCGGCGGCGCTGGACTGGTCACGGGCGGCATCACTGGCAGCCTGGCGTTACGCAAGCGCTCGGATCTCAAGTCGGACTGCGTCGGCGGCGTCTGCCCGTCCAAGTCGCAGAAGAAGATCGACAGCTACCACCTGTATGGAACGATTTCGGGCATCGGGCTCGGAGTAGGCGTGGCTGGGCTGGGAGCCGGGCTCGTGCTGCTGTTGACCGAGCCCAAGGAGGAGGAGACGGCGAGCACGGGTCTGCGGGTGCACCCGCTGCTCGGGCTCGGCGTGCTGGGCGCGGAGGGCACGTTCGAATGAGCTTCTCACGCAGCTTTCTGCTGTTGCTCGGCCCGCTGCTGATGGCGGCAGGTTGCCAAAAGGTGTTTGGCGACTTCAAGGTCGACGACTCGGCGTTCGCCGGCCAAGGCGCCGCCGCCGGCAAGGGTGCCGGCGGCACGACCGGCGCGCAGGCCGGCAGCGGTACCGGCGGCGTGATCAGCGGCATCTGCCAAGAGGGCGAGCGGCAATGCGTGGGCCCGGTGCTGCAGTCTTGCAACACCAAGCACGACGGCTGGACCAACGAGCAGATCTGCGATTCAGCCGGCCTGTGCGACGCCAAAAAGGGTATGTGCGCCGCCGCTTTGTGCGAGGCCCACGCCTTCCGCTGTGACGGCGCAGCGCTGCAGCAGTGCAACGACGCCCGCGACGGCTGGAATGCGGTCGCCATGTGCATCAGTGCCGCGCACTGCAGCGCGATGGGTAGCTGTATGGAGGCGCCGTGCATGGTCGGTGCCTTTCAGTGCAACGGCGCGGGGCTGGAGCAGTGCAAGGCCGATCACAGCGGCTGGGGGCCTGTCGAGACCTGCGCCACCAGCGCCTTGTGCAATGCGACGACTGGCAAATGCGACAAGCCGGCTTGCGCAGATGGCAGCTTCGATTGCGCTGGCAGCGCGCTTTTGGCGTGCAACACCGGCCGCACGGCTTTCGCGCAGATGGCGGTCTGCGACAGCGTTGCGCTGTGCGACAAGGCCAACGGCAAATGCATCGATCCGACCTGCCAGCCCGCCGAGTTTCATTGCGACGGTAAGGTGCTCGGCGTCTGCAACGCCAACCGCAACGGCTACGACACGGTCGATACTTGCGCCACGGCCGGGCACTGCAGCGCCAGCGCGAAGAAGTGCTCGGCCGTGCCCTGCACGCCCAACGAATACCAGTGCAACGGTGCCGGCCTCGAGAAGTGCCTCGCCAACCAAATGGGTTGGGATCCGGTCATGACGTGCGCCAGCGCAGCCCTGTGCGACAAGACCAACAAGACCTGCGTCACCCCGACGTGCAGCGCGGGCTCGTACAACTGCGCCGGCACCGAGCTGCAGGCGTGCAACGCCTCGCAGACCGACTGGGTCGATCAGCAGGCGTGCGCGACCACCGCGCTGTGCGACAAGGTCGCGGGCGCGTGTAAACCGCCGATTTGCGAGCCGGGCCAGGACTTTCAGTGCGCGGCCAACGGCGATCTGCTGAAGTGCCGTACCGATCGCACCGGCTACCAGCTGCAGGAGCACTGCACCTCGCAAGCGCATTGCGACGCGAGCGGCAAGTGCAATACGGCGCCATGTAACGTCGGCGACTGGCAATGCAGCGGCGTACTTTTGCAGACGTGCAAGGCGGACCGCACCGGTTGGAATACCATCAACACTTGCCTGACCGCTGCGCTCTGCAACGAGGTCGACCACGTCTGCGATCCCGCGGCCTGCAACGTCGGTGACCACGACTGCTCGGGCGCCGACCTCTTGGTTTGCAACGCGGGTCGCACCGACTTCGTCAAAGAGAAGACGTGCAACGTCGGCGCCGCCCTGTGTGACAAGGTGCAAGGTCAGTGCGACATCTGCACGCCGGGCGTTTTCAGCTGCGACATGGAAAAGCTGCACCAGTGCGACACCGCCGGTCAGGCCGACCCAGTCGTGCAAACCTGCACCAGCGCCGCGCGCTGCAACGCCGCAGGCGGCACCTGCTATCTGTGCGACGTCGGAGACTACCGCTGCTCGGACACCATCCTGCAGCACTGCGCGGCGGACCGGCTTGGTTTCGAAGACGGGCCCGACTGCCTCGACGCCCTCAAGTGCGACGCACCGAACCAGATGTGCCTACCGTGAGCGGCTGGCGGCGCTAGGCCTGCGCAGCGACGCCACTCACTACTCAAGCCTCACCACTCACTACTCTTGAGGTGACCAACGCAGGCGCGGCTTGCGAGCGGCGCGCGCTTCGTCGAGGCGTCCCAGGCGCGTCAGGTGCGGCGCCGTCTTCAAGAGCTCGGGGTTTTCGCGCGCTTCGGCCAAGATCGCGATCAACGAATCGCAGAAGGCGTCGATCGTCTGCTTGGTTTCGGTCTCGGTCGGCTCCACCATCAAGGCGCCGCGCACGACCAGCGGGAAATACACGGTCGGCGGGTGGAAGCCGTAGTCGATCAGCCGTTTGGCGATATCCAGCGTCTTGACGGTGGTCTCGGCTTCGATCGCGCGATCGGTGAAGACGGCTTCGTGCAGCATCGGCGTGTCGTAGGCCAACGCCATGTGACCCTTCAGCCGCGCGGCCACGTAGTTGGCGTTCAACACGGCCATGTCGCTGACCTCACGCAGCCCGTCGGCACCCAGCTCACGAATGTACGTGTAAGCGCGCACCATCATCCCGAAGTTACCGAGGAACGAGCGCACCATGCCGACGCTGTCCGGCCGATCCCGATCGACGATGTACGTGTCGCCGCTCTTGCGCACGACCGGCGTCGGCTGGAACGGCTCCAAAATACCGCGAAACGCCACCGGACCCGAGCCCGGCCCACCGCCGCCGTGCGGCGTGGTGAAGGTCTTGTGCAGGTTGTACTGCATCACGTCGACGCCCACGTCACCCGGACGCGCGCGGCCGAGCACGGCGTTCATGTTCGCCCCGTCGCCGTAGACCAAGCCGCCGCGTTCGTGAATCAGCTGGCACAGCTTGGGCATCGCGCTCTCGTACAGGCCGAGCGTGTTCGGGTTGGTCATCATCAAACCGGCGACCTCGCCGCCGGCGGCTTCGATCGCGGCGATCAGCGTCTCGGGCTCGACCACGCCGCGCGAGCCGGACGCGAACGGCACGGCTTCGAAGCCGTTGAGCGCGCAGCTGGCCGGATTGGTGCCGTGGGCGCTGTCCGGAATGAACACCTTGCGCGGCGCCCGGCCCTGCTTCTGAAAGTAGGCGCGCATCATCATCAAGCCGGTCAGCTCGCCCTGGGCGCCGGCGGCCGGCTGCAGGTTCACGCCGTCCAACCCGACGATCTCGGCCAAGATCGCCGAGAGCCGCACCATCAGCTCCAGCGCGCCCTGCGCCAAATGGTCAGGCGTCAGCGGGTGCAAGTTGGCGAAACCGTCGAGCCGCGCCGCCCACTCGTTCACCTTCGGGTTGTGCTTCATCGTGCACGAGCCCAGCGGGTAAAACTGCGTGTCGATGCTGAAGTTCCACTGGCTCAAGCGCACGAAGTGACGAATCGCTTCCGGCTCGCTCACCTCGGGCAGCCCGGCCGGCACTTTGCGCAACAGCGCGCCGAGCTCCTTTTGGAGATCGACCTCGGGCACGTCGAGCTTGGCGACCGACGCACCGTGGCG
>FSUE01000171.1_pt1 | contig 19425 bp, 16 predicted proteins | sample 1637031 | NCBI WGS metagenome assembly FSUE01 (sample SAMEA3914819, study PRJEB12502) | metagenome | biome: forest; material: soil | place: Canada | collected 2010-06-26 | depth 0.3 m | reverse complement strand
GCGGGGCGTCGTTCAGCACAAGGACGAGGGAAAGATGGACGATTCGATCACTCGGAGCAACGACCCTGGGCTGGATGAGGTCGTTCGCGAGCTGAATGCGATCTGCCGCAACGCGACGTTCGACTTGGTATTTCGCGTGGGTGAATTCGTGATTGAGCGCGTTTTTGGCTCCGACGAAGCGATTTGGCAGCAAGAAGGCACGCGCAATATCTCCTACCGCCGGCTGGCCGCACGCGGTGATCTTGCGCTCGGCGCCTCGGCGTTGTGTCGGGCGGTCTCAATCTACGTGTTGGTCGAACGGGTCGGTGGGCGTGAGCGTTGGAGACAGCTTGCGGCGAGCCATTTTCAGGAGGTCCTGCCGCTGGACTTCGACGATCAGTGCCGGTTGCTCAGCGCCGCAGACGAACAGGAATGGAGTGTCAGCCGTCTGCGAGCCGAGGTGCGCTTACTCAAACCGCCGGCGGCCCGTCCGCCGGAACGAGCAGCGCAGTCGCTCCACTCGCTGGCCCAACGGGTCGCGGTCCAGGTGCGCGCTTTGGAAACGACTGATCTCGAACGGCTCGAGGCCGTGTCGGCCGACCGCTTGCGCGAGACGTTCGAATCTCTGCGCCGCGAGATCGCCGTCGTCGAGGCCGCGCTCAACCGACGCGATAGCCGCGCGCGGTCGCAGTCCGACATCGTCGAGCTCTCGCCGCTGGGGCGAGTCGCCGGCAAGGTTTGATGCCCGCGCCTAAGCGGACACGGTGGCCTCGGCGTTGTCGGGCGCCCAGCGCTCCAGATCGCTGCTGAGCGTACCGTAGTAATGTCCAAGGCCGTAATTGGCCAAGCACATGGCAGCGTTCATGGCCTCGTTTCCGGCTCGATTTGCGCCGTCGATGCAGCGCAGCTCGTCACCGTGGCTGAGGTGCGTCGCGCGGCCGGCGCGCTCGATGCGCGCCCCTGCCTGGAGTTGGAGGCGCAGCAAAAGGTCGAGATCTTCCCAGCCCCAACCAGCCAAGTCCGAGTTCATGCCGTCGATCGCCACGAACTGCTCGCGATCGAGGAAGACGATGCCAGGCGCGCTACGACTGCGCTCCGTGAGGCGCTGGCGATTGGTCTCGATGCGAATCGTTCGCCCGTCGGCCATTTCGAGCTCGGTCGTGTGCACGACGGCGTTGAGGTGCGGGTACTGCGCGGCAGCGGCGGCCGACGACTCCACGACGCGGTCCAGCGTCACAGCGCAATCGCGCGCCACCAACGCCAACGCCGCGCTGCACGTCCCCGCTGTCAGCTCCAAATCGCAATCCAAAAACAGCAGTGTCTTGGCGTTGGCCTGCGCGGCGCCCAGATTGAGCGCGAGCGCTTTGTTGAAGCTGGTCTCCACGTGGACCACCCGCGGTGCAAGCTCCGGAGCTTGCGCCAAGCACTGCGCCAAGAGTTGCGGATCGCCGCCGCAGTTGGCGACGACTAGCTCGGCGCCCACCGCCAGCAGCTCGCGACAATTGCTGCGCAAGGTTCGGCCTAGCTCGGCCCGGTTCGCCCACGGAATGACCACACTCAGGCGCGGGCTCATGCCAGGCGCTCCGTCTGCGTGTTGCTGGCGATCAGCGCGCCTTTGGCGAGCAGCGCAGCGATGCAGGCATCATCGCCACCCAGCTCGCTGCGCCGGCGCGTGGCTTGGCATTCGGAGCAAATTCGCTGTTCCTCCAGGTCGAGCGGGATCGTCGCGGGCCATGCCGGATCGAACAACACCAGCTCCGAAGAGTCGAGCGCTGCCGGGGCGGCTAGACGCAGCCGCGTGTCGAGGCCGACGCGCGGGTGCGCGCCCTCAACGTAGTCGTTGACCACCGGCCAGTAGTGCTCCCAGCCCACATCCAGGGTTGGCAAGTAGCCGGTCGCGCTCGGCAAGGCGATCGGCGGCGCTGCGATCAGCGGCTCGGGGCTGGCAGGAGCGTGGATTGCGGAGCGAACCGCCTCGACCAGCAGTCCAGCGCAACGCGCTCGATTGTACCGAGACCGAACGTGGGCGCGCGCATTGGCGGACAGTTGCGCGCGCAGCTCAGGGTCGGTCAGTAGGCGCACGGTGTGCTCGACACCGCCAATCAGGTCCATGCGTGGGCCGGAGCTGGTGGTCCAGGTCGGCATGAGGTAGCCGGTCTGGCCGTGCAGCACGGTGTCCTTGAGGCCGCCGTAGGCGGCGCCGACGACCGGTACGCCACAAGCCATCGCCTCGATCGGCACATAGCCAAAGTTTTCGTCGATTGAGCACGTGGGGTGCACCAGCACGTCCATCGCTCCGTACGCCAAGCGCAGCTGTTCGTCGTCGAGGCCGCCGCCCAGGTACACCAGCCGCTCCTTGACGCCCAGGTCGCGCGCCAGCGCCGAAACGTATTCGCGGTACTCCAGCGTCATGTACGGAAGTACCGGGTAGTCGGTCCAGTACTCCCCGACGATCACGGCATCGACCCGGCGCGGCGCCATCGCCGCCGACACCTCGGCCAGCATGCCCAGAAAGCGGTGCAGGTTCTTTTGCGGCAACAGCCGAGCCACGAAGCCCAAAACCAGATCGGGCGCGGTATCGAACGGCAGCTCGGCGCGGGCCTCCGCCGGGTCGAGCGGCTCGAAATACGACTCGGCGGCGGGCAACGCCAGGCGACAGAAGCGCGGCGACCGGCCAACGAACATCTTGCGCAAGATTGTCACGTCGGACTCACAGTTGACGATCAGCGTGTCGGTGCTGCGCAGGCGCCCGGCGTAGCCACGCAGCGCAACGTGGTCGAGGGTCGCCCCGCCGTGAATTGCGAACAGATAAGGCACGTGGGCCGAGCACAAGTCGTCCCACGCGGTGTTGCCGACGAAGGACAGCACCGCGTCGACCGCGCCGTCCTGAAACGGCTCGTCGCCGAACACCAACTCGAACTCGGGGGCGAGCGCCTGAACATAGAATTGGCGCGTGCGATCGACGCTACGCCACGGGTGCTCGCCAAAACCATGCATGCCTAAGCGCTTGCGTGTCATTTCTGGACTCCGGGTGAGTCGTCGACGGGGACGACGTAGCCAGCAAAACCGGGGTGGAGCGTGGGCTCGCCTGCTGCGAGGCTGCCCTCCGCGAGCATCAGCTCCGAAAGGGGGTCGACGTCAGGCGCGATGTGGACGACGTGCGCCGGGGCACGCAGGGTGCCGTCGGCGCTGACGAACGTGATCGCATCGCCGACGGCCACGCGCCCACGCTCCGTCGCCGGAACGCCAAAGCGAATCCAAGGCGCCTCGTCGGCGACGATGCGCACCAACGCCTCGTCCCGATGCACTTGGTTGCCGGGGTCTGCAAAGCGCAGTGCGATGGTGCCGGCGACCGGCGCGCGCACCACCGTCCACTCGAGGTTGCGCTGGGCTTGCTCGAGCAGTGCCAACGCTTCGCGGCGCGCACCCTGAGTCTGAAGTATGTCGGTCTGGGCGGTGGCGTGCTCGCTCTTCAGCGTCTCGAGCGCCTGCTGGCTCACCAGGCCCGAGCTCTGCAGCTTGAGTCCGCGCTCGACCTCCGCCGCAGCGTGCTGGGAGTGAGCTAGTGCCGCGCGCAGCGCGCCGTTGCGCGTATCCGCCACAGCGCGCGCCGCCGCGGCGGCTTGGCGCAACAACCGGTCGTCGATGGTCGCGATCACGTCGCCTTCGCGCACCTGGTCGCCCAGCCGGACGTCGACGGACTTCAGCGTTCCCTCGACTTGGGCGGAGACGTTGGCGATGTGGCGCGCCGAGATCACCGCGGTAAAGCGCGCGGGCTCGGCAGCGGCGGCAGTCGTCGGCTTGCTCGATGGAGCCGGCGCGCTCGGTGGATTCAGCTTGGTGGCGGGCACCGGGCTCCGGCTGCAACCGGTCAGGGCGAGCACGACGAACAGCCAGGTCGCTTTCGCGCGCCTCATGCGTGCGCTCCCGAAAAGCCAGTTTGAGCGGCAACCAGGCTGGCGTACGCACCGTTGCGGGCCAAAAGCTGGGTATGCGTGCCCATCTCGCTGATTTGCCCCTCTTCCATCACCACGATCCGATCGGCGTGCACCACCGTGCTCAGGCGATGCGCGATGATGATGCGCGTGCACGACAAGGCCTCGAGGTTCTTCATGACTTTCGCCTCCGTCCGCGCGTCGAGCTGCGAAGTCGCTTCGTCCAAAATCACGATCGGCGGCCGGTGCGCCAGCGCCCGCGCCAGGGCGATGCGCTGGCGCTGACCACCCGAGAGCACACTGCCGCCGTTGTCGATCAGGGTCTCGTAGCCCATCGGCATCAGCATGATTTCGTCGTGGATCGCCGCCATCTTCGCGGCGGCGACCACTTCACGCTGCGACAGAGTCGGATCGTACAGGGCGATATTGCGCCGCAGCGGGCCGCCGAAAAGGTAGGGAGCCTGCGGCGCCACGCCGAGCTTGCGGCGCAGCGCGAGCCGGTCGAGCACTTCCAGGTCGTGGCCGTCGAAGCGGATGTGACCCGACGTTGGCGTGTAGACCCCGGCAATCAGCTTGGCCAGTGTCGACTTACCCGAGCCGGAGCTGCCGACGATCGCCAACGAGCTGCCGGCCGGCACGCGCAACGAAACCGTCCGCACCACCTGGTCGCCCCGGCCCGAGTAGGCAAAGCTGACGTCGGATAGCTCGATTTCCCCGTGAATCTGCGGCGCTAGCAGGCGCGTGCCGCGGTCCTGCTCGGGCTCGGTGCGCAAAACGTCGTCGATGCGCTCGAAGAAGCCGGCGAGCAGCTGGAGTTGCAGGCCGCTCGACACGAGCGCGCTCAGTGGGTTGAGGAAGCCGACCGCCAGCGCGTTGAGCGCCAGCATGGCGCCGATGCTCAAGTTGTTGCCGATGACTTCGAGCGCTCCGACGACCAACACCGCCAGCGGCGCACCTGAATCGAGCACCTCGAGCGCCGCGCCCACGAGCGCCGACGCGCGCCCACGGCGCAACGAGACGTTCAGCTCATCCACGAACAAATTGGACCAGTGCTCGACGGCTCGGCGTTCGGCACCGGCGAGCTTGAGTGTCTCGATGCCGGCCATGACCTGGACCAGGTAGCCCTGCGACAACGAACGAGCCTCGAGCTCCTCCGACATCAAGTCGCGATAGCGATGCCGCATCACGAAGAACACGATCACCTGCGCCGCGCCCAAGCCGAGCACCAGCAGCGCCATTTTTATGCTGATGTAGGCCATCACGAACCAGTACGAAACGACCAGCGCCCCATCCAGCAGCGCTGACAGCAGCCCGGCGGTGAGAATGTCGCGAATCTCGGTGTTGCTGTTGACACGCATCATCAGGTCGCCCGCCGAACGATGCTGAAAGAACGCGTACGGCAACGACGTCAGATGATCCAAAAAGCCGAGCGTCATCTGTGTGTCGAGCTGCGTGCGCAGCGCCAACATCATTTGGGAGCGAATCAGGCTGAACAGGAACTGAAAGACCAAGAGCACGCTGATGCCTGAGGCGACCAAGAGCAGAAAATCGCGATCGCCCCGTGGCACCACCCGGTCGACGATAAGTCCGATCAGCAGCGGCAGCGCGAGCGCGAACAGCCGCAAAATCACCGAAGAAAAGATCACGCGCCCGAGGGATTTGCCGTGTCGGCGCAGGTGGTCGATGTAGACCTTGACCGGCTGACGCTCGCGGCGGGCGCGGACGACGTTGGTCGGCGCGTCGAACGTGAGCACGACCCCGGTGAAGGAACGCCGAAATTGCTTCCACGGAACGAAGCGCCGCCCCGCCGCCGGGTCGACGATCGCGACGCCGCGCTGGGTAGCCCGCTCGAACACCACGAAGTGGTTGAAGTTCCAATGCAGTATCGACGCGGCCGGCACGTACGCGAGGTCCTCGACCTCGACACGCAGGCCGCGCCCGCGCAAGCCGAAATGCTCGGCGGCTTCGATCACCGTCGACGCCGAGACGCCGTCGCGTCCGATGCCGGCAAACTCGCGCAAGATGGCCAGCTCGACATCTTGGCCGTGATAGCCGAGCACCATGGCCAAGCACGCCGCGCCGCAATCTGCGGACTGCACTTGCGCCACGAACGGCACGCGCCGACTGAAGCGCCCGAGCCGGGCCAGCGACGGAAATTGAGCGGGGCCAATGCCGGGGTCGGAGCTGGGTTTGTTCTTGGGTTTGCTCATGTTCACCGGGCCAGCGTTCGCAGCCATGGGATCAGCGAAACCGCGATCGTTTCCGAGCGGATGCGGACCTCCGCGCGCGCAGGCATGCCCTCCCGAAAATGGAGCTCCTTCCCGTCGACCCGAAAATGGTCGCTCTCGAGCCGAGCCTCGACCATCACCGTCGCTGGCATCGGGCCCAACGTGTCGGCCAGCACCGAACCGAGCTGTCGGCTGATCGTGGCCTGTCCGGCGGCTTCGCGCGAGACCGACGAGACGCGCAGCTGGGCATACGCATACGGGTAGCCGACGATCTCGAGCCGGAGTGGCATGCCCTCCTGGATCTGCGGGGCGTCATTGGCGGGCATGAAGGCGACCACCGCGAACTTCGGCTGCGGATCGATGATGCTGGCGACCACTTCGCCGGGCGCGAGCGGTGCCCCGAGCCGGGTGTGCACGTCGCCGACGATGCCCGCGCGAGGGGCGCGGATTTGACGCTCAGCCAGCCGCTGGCGAGCCACCTGACGCTGCGCGCGCAACGACGCCAAGGTTTGCCGGACCGACTCCGAGCCAGGCTCCAGCAGGTAGTGCCGCAGCTGACCTTCCCACTGCTCGTCCAAGGCACCGACCGACTGGGTTTCCTGCTGCGAGTAGAGCCGCGCCAGCTCTTGCCCCTCGCGCACCTGGTCGCCCGGTTTGACGAACAAAGCCTCGACCGTTCCGGCGACGTTGGACACGACGCCGATGCGATTTTCGGCGCGGATCACCGCGGCACCCGACGCATACTGGCTGACGCGGCCAACGAACAGGAACGAGAACGCAGCGACGACCAGCAGGCACAGCACCCAGTAGGCGCGCGTGACCCACGGCGGCGAGATGCGCACGACATCGCCCTCGTCCGCGCGCGCATCGTGCGCGTCGAGCGCCTCACGCCGAAACGTGGTGTCTGTCTCGCCGATCAGCTGCTCGATCTGCCCGCGCAATGCCAGTTGGCCGAGCGCAGAGCCGGCGTAGTGAGCGAGGGTGGCGAGCGCCGCGCGTTCACCCTCGGTGAACATGTCGCGGGTTGGCCCGCGCGTGACGACCAGCACGGCGTGACACGCCCCGTCGGGACCCATCACCGGCTGGCACAGCACGCGCTCCCCCGCGCCCAGGTGGGTGGCATCGATGACCCCGCCAAAGCATGGATGCTGGGCCGCGTGCGGGACGGCCAGCTCGAGCCTGCAGCGCGCGCTCAGCGCGACCAAGCCGCGATCGGCCACGAGCTGCGCGCCGTCCGGGTTGGCGCCGTCGAACAAGACGCCCGCGTCGGCATCGTAGAACCAGCACCAGGCGCGATCAGCCGCGGTGATCGACAGCTGTGCTCGCACCAGCGTGCCGGCCGCAACCTCGGAATCGACGAGCACGGCGATGTCGCGCACCACGTCGAGCACGTCGCGCGTCACGCGTGCGTCGTCCAAGTCTCGCGGTGGGGGCAGCGACGTCTGCAAGTGACCTGCGGGCGCCAGCACCGACTGCACGAGCGTGACCAAGCCTGCGTCGGCTAGCGTCGCGGCACAGTGGTACGCCCACGGCGCGTTGGCGCCGGGCGGAAGCTCCGCAGAATCAACCAGCAGCCAGGCCGGGACTTGCGGCAGGTGCTTGCGTAAGATTGCCAGTTCTGGGGCTGCCACGTCGAGGGCCAACACCAGCCGCGCTCCGGCGGCGGCCGCGTCGGATGGCGAGCACACCGAGGCGCCCAAGAAGCGATGCAACTGGGCCAACCGGCTGCGCCCACGCGAGCTGCCGCTAGCCAGACACACGTCTGCGCTCGGGGCTCCGTGCTGGCCCGTTGTCGCCTCCGCGTGCGCAATATGTGTCATTCCCACGTTTTCACTACCCCCTGGTACCCAACCGAAATCGATTTGCAGCTCGAGCGAGCTGCAAATGTGCTTAACGCTCGGACGGCTCGTTCACTCGCCGCTCGAACCGCGCACGCAGCTGATCTTCGTAGTCTCCGAATACATAAGTGTCGTCTCGCGTCAGGGCGGGCTTGATTCGCGCGAGCCAAGAGCAACCGCAGCCGCCCACGTAAGCATCGGGCAAGGCGTAGACGGGATCCGCCAATGCCTCTTTCAGCGTCACGAACTGCCAGCCGCGCGAGCTCATCGCACGCAGCACGTCCGGCAGGTGATCGCCGGCCAACTGGTTGACGTGTGCGAGCGTGATTTGCGTGGCATCCTTCCCGGTCTTTCGTACGGCGAGGTCGCGCGCCGCTTGCAGGCTCTCGAGCATGTGATCGACGTAGGCCGTGACCAAGTCTTGGACGAGCGCCTCGTCGTGCTTCTTCAACGCCGACTCGTAGTAACCGGCGAGCAGCCACTCAGAGGTGGCCGCGGTTACGTGGCCGATCGAGTAGCCGAGCGACGCCAGCTTTTGCGCGGCTTGCGCGTGAAATTCAGCGGTTTTCCCGTAGCGCAGGTAGGGGAAACGAAAAAAAGGCACCCGCTCACCCAGCGCACTCGTCAGCTGTGCGTCACAGCTCTCGACGTCTTTCCACCAAGCGTCATCCGGACCGGCGACGTCGAGCGAAAGATGGGTCGCGGTGTGATTGCCGAACGTTGCGCCGGCCCGTTGCCACAGCAGCAGCGTGTCGCTCTTGAGGTTCTTGCAGTTGGCGAACACGGTGACGGGAGCACCTGCAGTCGCCAATGCTTTCAGGATTCTCTCCGACAGCGCAGGCTCCGAGCTCTCGAGCGTGCTGCCCAAATCGTCGAACGTGATGGCGACGCGCGGCGCTGCGGCGCGTGGCGTGCCGTGCGCCGGCAACGATGTTGATGCTGAGCCAATGGAAGAAGTGGATTTCGTAGGCACCGCGCTACCTCCAGCGTTCTGACGCTGAGCTGAGCATGCTGCAACGAACAACACCCCGACACCTATTGCAACTCGCATTGGCTGAGCTTATACATAGCCTTTGAATCGTGTGCAACCGCGCACGAGGGGATTGTCGAGGCGTAAGACACGGGCAGGCACGGGAAAGTAGTGGGCAACTAATGGGCAAGTAGCGCGCGACAAGTAGCGCGCGAATAGACGGAGCGATAAATCGACGTGGGTGAGGAATAGGCTACGTGGCTCGTGCGTAGTTCATGTTCGTCAGATAGGGAGTTAGGCAATGGCGGATGTAAGCATCCTCGTCCGCTGCTTCGAGCGGAACGAGTTTACCGACCACACGTTGGCCTCGATCGAGGCTACCGCAACCAGCAATTATGAGCTGATTTGTAGCCCAAATCGGGCTTCTGCACCGATCAACTCGAACCTGCTGATCAATAAAGCACAGTGTGAGCGCGTCATACTGTTGGATGACGACATAGCATTCTTGAGTCGCGGCTGGGACGAGCGCCTCTTGGAAACGTTGGCCCGCTATCCGAAGATGGGTTGTGTGTCTCCGCGTATCGCTGATGTCGAAGGGCGCTTGTTGGGGCCGTATCGTTACGTGCGCGATGACTGCGTCGTCACTGGGTTCGAGACCTGGGGGGCCGTGCTGGCCTTCCAGCGCGGCGTGATTCGCTACGATGAGGCGTACGAGCGAACACTCTGCGACGATACGGATTTTTTGCTCCAGCATTTGCAAGCTGGCTACTTGCTCGGCATCGACGGCGCGGTGAACGTCGTTCATTTGCGCGAGCTCTCACGTCAGGCTGATCCACCGTGGCTCGCCAAAAACATCGAGTATTTTGCTAAAAAATGGCAAATGGCCAGCCATCAGGTCGCCTGGGGTGAGTACACGGAATGGCGCTCGCCGGACGATTGTACGGTCGGTTTGGTGCAGGCGCTCGCAGCGCACGTCGAGCTTTGGCACGGTGACGAGAGCGCGATCTTGAATGCCGGTGACCCTGAGGCAGACGCCGCGCTTGACGAAGCGCGGGCCGAATGAACGAGCGGGTCAATCGTCAGCCGTCAGCAGCGTCTGATGCGCGATCCGTAGCTTTGTGTGACAGAGACTCATCTGCTTGAGTAGTTGGAATTCGGCTGATAGAGTCAATGAGGGATTGGGGGACTCGCGTAACTTCGTTATTGAGTAACGAGGGGCCTCCAGTTTGGACGGCGGTAAGACGCCAAACAGAGAGAAACAAACATGAAGAAGAACACGCGCGAGCGGCCCCCCGCTCGCAAACTGGACCGTAAAGAGTTGGATACTGGCGTCCTGGCGGCAGGATGCGGCACGCAAGGTTGTGCGATTTTCCTGCGTCCCGGGACGATCTTCATCAACCCCGCTCCGATTCGGACGCTACCGGGCTTCGGCTTCGGTGGCTTGATCCGTTTCTGATCTGAAATCGGTCGCGGCCTAGCCCGTTTTGGGGAGGGCCGCGACCACCCAATTGAGCCTTTCGACAAGAGGTGGGCGATGTGCGGCGAACACGAACGTTTTTGGTGGCCTTTGGATTTGTCCGAATTGGAACAGCAGGCGGTCGCATCAGCTCGCGCTGCACTGCGAGCTTACCCCAACGTTCACAATCGGGCTCTGTCGGCAAGCGCGGTGGCGTCGCTCGACGAGCGCATGAACCAATGCGTGCTCGAGATCGAAGATCGCGATACGTTGCCCAACCTGTGTCATGTCGTCAACGGGTGGGGCAACGCGCCGCTCGGTAACGGTGCGGTCATCGACGGCTATGCGCGCTACGTGCACCGCGCCGAAGACGGTAGCCCGATGTTCCTGCAGTGTGATGAAGAGGGTGATTTTCATCCGTGGCAGAGCTTCGCTTACGCGGTGATGGCCGGCGTCCCGCCGGATACGCAAATTGCCGGCGCCGGTTGTCGGCTATTCGAGATCGCCCTGGGCAGCCGGCAGCTGAACAGCAAGGACGGATGTGAGCTCGGCCACCTGCTGTATACGGCCGCGCACTATGGTTTGCCCGGCGACACACCTTTCGCGCTCGTGGACGAAATTCGCACGCTCGCGGAGCTGACGGAAATGGCGATTGAGGCCCACCACGACGGCCATTTTCGCGTCTGTCGCAAGGTGCATCTGACCGAAGGCCTGTGCGCCATTTCTGCGCTCGATCCGGCATTCGCGGAACATCGTGAAACCGCGCAAGGCTTTCTGGATGGGCAGCTCGACTTGCTGCCGGTGTTGTGGGCGGCGCTGCTCGGCGCACGCCAGGCGCGCGAGCGCGGCGAGGTGATTGCCGAGGGCTCGTTGGTACACAGCTTGCGCGAATCGCTGGTGATCGAAGGGTTCCTGGAGAACCACTACTACCTGGCGGGCCACCTGATCGAGTTGCTGACACTAGCGCACGGCTTGGGTTTCCAAATCGACGCTGATGACTGGGCGGCGGCACGCGCGGTCGCCGACGAGCTGAATCGCTTGTTGCCCGAATACCTGCCGCAGGTGTTCTTTCCGGCGTGCTTCCTCCACTTTGGTCACTATCGCCGGGCGATCACCCTGCTCGATGCGCTGGCGGATGGTAACGCTTTGGACTTGGCGGGTCGCGCGCGCTTCACGGCGGACTTTCGCGAAGCCCGACGTCAAGAGTCGGTGCCACCTCGCGCGGGCGACAACATCTTCAGCTTCGGTCGCAGCGACGCGCCGATGCGCGAAGTGTTGGCGCGCGCGGTCGCGGCGTACCGAGCGATCGCGCCAGCCAGTTTGGGTCCGCGCGGCAATGGTGCGCACTTTCGTCGCGTGCTCGTGCCGGGCTGGCCCCGCTCGCTTCATTTCGAGCTGTTCGACTACGCCTCGCGGGTCGACACCTCGCGCGACGCCGGGCTCGGGGTCGAGCTGCACGTCGAAAACCCGCACGCGCCGCGGCTGTCCGCGGCGCTCGAGCGCGTCGCGAGTAGACTGCGGCCGTCGAGCATCCTCGGCGGGGCCGAGTTGGAGCCGACTTGGTGGGGTGGCGGTGGCAGGCTGCGCGTTTGCTTCGCCGACGATACAGCCGCCGAGACGATCGCGCTCGCACTGCGCGAGCTGATCGAGCTGGCGACTCCGATCTTGAACGCGGCAATCGCCGAGCACCTCCCAGCCGCGTCCCACCATGCCGACTGAGGCCGGCCGCGTCCGAGCGTTGTCGCCGCCGCACGAGTTCGAAGCATTCGTCGATGGCTACTACGAGCGCTTCATTGCGGCACTGCGCTCGTTCGATCGCACGCCGCTGGTCGATATGCTGCGGGTATTGGATGGGCTGATCCAGAGTCGCGGTACCTTGTGGAGCATCGGCAATGGTGGCAGCGCGGCGATCAGCAACCATTCGGCTTGCGACCTGACCAAGAGCCCGGGCGATACCGGCGCGCATGGCCTGCGTTGCTTGTCACTCGCGGCCAACGTGCCGATGTTGAGCGCGCTCGGTAATGATCTCGGCTACGAGCACATCTTCTCGCAGCAGCTCGCCTATTACGCGAAACCGGGCGACGCCGTGTTGCTCGTCAGCTCGAGCGGCAACTCACCGAGCATCGTTGCGGCCTGCGACTACGCCAACGGCGTCGGGCTGCCCACGCTCGGGCTGGCTGGTTTCGGCGGTGGTCGGCTCAAAGAGCTGGCTCGCCATTGTCTCTGGGTACCCAGCGACAACTACGGCATCGTCGAAGATACACATCAAAGCTTGGTGCATGTCCTCACGCAGTACTTGCAGCAGCGCCCGCGCGTAGCGGCAGCCGGTCGACGCGCCCGCCCCTGAAGCAGGAGCTTGCATGCTGGTTTCGCAGACGCCGTTTCGTGTCAGCTTCGCCGGTGGCGGCAGTGATCTTGCGGCGTTCTACCGTGAGGAGCCGGGGGCGGTGCTGAGCGCGTGCATTCAGCGTCACATGTACGTCACCGTGCACGAACGCTTCGAGCCCAACATCCGCGTCAGCTACTCGCGCACGGAGATCGCTGACTCGGTTGCCCAGGTCCAACACTCGCTCGTGCGCGAATGCTTGCGCCTGACCGAGCTGGGCGCGCCGCTGGAGGTGACCACGGTTGCCGACGTGCCGGCCGGCACGGGCTTGGGCTCGAGCAGCTCGCTGGCGGTCGGCTTGCTCAATGCGCTACACATGCAAGCCGGGCGTCCGCAAGGCGCCGCGTTACTGGCGCGTCAAGCGTGCGAAGTCGAAATTGTCCGGCTCGCTCAGCCGATTGGCAAGCAAGATCAGTACGCAGCGGCGTTCGGCGGCTTCAACTTCATGCGGTTTCACTCGGATGAAAGCGTCAGCGTCGAACCCGTGGCTTGCGCGGCGGCGACGCTGAGCGCGCTCGAACAGCACGTCTTGATCGTGTACACGCAGCTACAGCGCTCGGCGAGCGAGATCTTGGAGCGGCAACGCGCCAGCACCCAGCAGAAGCGCGCCAGTATCCGGGCGATTCGCGACGTTGCTGGCGAGCTGCGCCGTAACCTCGAAGCCGGCTTTGACCCGCGCGACTTCGGTCGCTGTTTGCACGAGGCTTGGCAGCTCAAGCGTGAGCTGGTCTCCGGTATCACCAACCCAGAGCTCGATGCGACGTACGCGGCGGCGTGCGAAGCGGGCGCGTGGGGCGGCAAGCTGCTCGGCGCGGGCGGGGGCGGCTTTCTGATGTTGTTCGCGCCGCCTGCGCTTCATGCGGTGATTTTGGACAAGCTGCGGCGGCCGCGCAGGCTGCCTTTTCGGGTGGAGCCGAACGGCAGCCGAATCCTCTTTACGAGCCCATGCCAGTGAAGGCACTCCTGCTGGCCGGCGGCCTTGGCCAGCGCCTGCGGCCGCTGACGTCGACGACGCCAAAATGCCTGGTGCCGGTCGGGGAACGACCACTGCTCCACTACTGGGTGGCGGCGCTGGTCGCGGCCGGCGTGCGCGAAGCGACCATCAACACGCACCACCTGGCAGCTCAGGTCCGGCGCGAGATTCGTCGCGTCAACGCGACGAGCTCGCTGCGCCTGAGCGAGAGTTACGAGCCCGAGCTGCTCGGTTCCGCCGGCACGCTCACGCACAATCGCCGGCTCGCGGAGGGCGCCGACGCGATTCTGGTCATCTACACCGACAATTTGAGCGACGTTTCACTGGTCGGGCTGCTGCGGTTTCACCACGATCACGGTCTGGGTTTGAGCCTCTTGTTGTTCCGAGCGCCCCGACCCGAAGCGTGCGGCATCGCGACGCTCGACGCTGACGGCACGGTGGTCGAGTTCGTGGAGAAGCCGCGCGTGCCGACCAGCAGCCTGGCCAACGCGGGCGTCTACGTGTTCAGCCCGGAGCTCTACCGCCAAGTCGCCGACCGCGGCGTGTTCGACATCGGCGCGGACGTCTTGCCGCAGTTGGTCGGGCAAATGAAGGGCTACGAGCATGGTGGCTACCATTTGGACATTGGCACCCACGAGGCGTTGGCGCGCGCGCGGCGTGACGTGGCGGGCCTGCGTTTTCCACGCGCATGACGGCCGCGATCTTTTTGGATCGCGACGGAACGCTGATCGAGTCGGTCCACTACTTGAGCCGCCCCGAACAGGTGCGGCTGCTGCCTGGAGCCGCTCGCGCGCTGTGCGAGTGGCAGCGCATGGGCTACGCGCGCGTGGTCGTGACCAATCAAGCTGCGGTGGGCAAGGGCCTGCTTTCGTGCGCTGACCTCGAGCGGGTACACGAGCGCCTGCAACGTTTGCTGGCCGCCGCCGGCGCGAGTCTGGACGGCATTTACTACTGTACCGAGCCGCAGCGCAGCCAGGATCGGCGGGTCATCGAGCATCCGGATCGCAAACCCGGGCCCGGCCTGCTGCTGCGCGCCGGGCGCGAGCACGGACTCGACATGCGCCGCTCGTGGATGATTGGCGACACGCTGGCGGACACGCTGGCGGGTAGAAACGCAGGTTGTGCCCGCGCGGTGCTCGTGCGCAGTGCTCACTGCGGCGCCGGCGACGAGCAGCACTCGTCCGTCGACTTCGTCGTGGACGATTTGCTTCAAGCCGTGCAGCTGATGCGCCAAGCCGACGTGGCTGGCCGTAGGTGAAGTCGGCCCGTCAGCGCCGGCTGCGGCGGTCGCGTTCCATATCGGCAAGGCGTGACAGCACGCCGCGCGCGACGATTCCGAGCACGTGGTCGACGACCTTCTGCGGATCTTTCGGATCGCCGCCGAACTCCAGCTTGCTGCGCGCGGTCTTGCCTTTCGGCAGACGTCCGAGCGCGGTGCAGCGCACCTTCAAGACACCGCGTTCAACGCTGAGGTCTAGCTGTTCGAGGTAGAAGCGGTAGGTGATGCGGCTGCCACGCCCGGCGCCCCACTGCACGCGGTACGCCTCGTGCTTGAGCGCCTTTTCGAGCACCTTGCTCACGCGCTGGTGCTGGGGCAGGTTGCTCGGCACGACCAGCTGATCCAGCACGATATGAGGGCGCCCCTCCGGCCCGTCGTCGGGACCGATCAGCGCGGGCTCAGCCGCGCCGGCAACACCAGCAACACCAGGCAGCGCGCTCGTGCCAAGCGCCGCCAGGCTGGCCAACAGGATCAATACCGGTCGCACGGCCACGCTTCCTAGTCCTTCGCCGAAGACTTGGCCAACTTTGACGGGACAGCGGGGCAAATTTGTGGCGGTCTTTGGCGGAGGGCGTGGTAGCGAATACCTTGTCGATGCGAAGGTCCGAGACCCCGCTGCTCGAGCGAGATCCGCGTGGGCGAGAGCTCGAGCGGGACGTGATCGTCATCGGCGGCGGCGTGAACGGCGTGGGCGTGCTGCGCGACGCCACCCTGCGTGGCTTTTCGGTCTCGCTGTTCGAGCGCAATGACCTGGCGTTCGGCGCCAGCGGCAACTCGAGCGGCATGATCCACGGCGGGCCGCGCTACCTCTCGTACGATCCCGACGTCACGTATTCGTCGTGCCTCGACTCCGGGCACATTCAGCGCGTTGCGCCGCACTTGCTGTTTCGCATTCCGTTCTTGATGCCGGTATTCGAGCGACCTGGATTGGCCGCCACCGCGACGCTGGCCGCTTACGACGGCTTTTTCACGCTTTACGACAAATACCAGCCGCTCAAAGCCGGCAAACCGCACGCTCGGCTCTCGGCCAGCGACATGCAGACGCTCGAGCCCGGGTTGGTGCCGTCACAGGGCGGCGTCTCGTTCGACGAATGGGGTATCGACGGCGCGCGGCTGTGCGTCGCCAACGCGCGTGACGCGCTCGAACGTGGCGCCGAGGTGCGCGTGCACACCACCGTGCTCGAGGTGCTGCGGCGTCAAGACGGCAGCGCGTACGGCGTGCGTTACCGCGACCAACGAACCGGCGAGGTCGGCGTGCGCACGGCCAGGCTGGTCGTCAATGCCACTGGCGCTTGGGCGCCGTTGACCGCGTCGCTCGGCGGCTTGAAGCCGGAGGCCGCACGCCTGCGCCCGGGCAAGGGCATCCACGTCTTTCTCGATCGTCGAGTCACCAACTACGCCATCGTCGCCAAGGCGATCGACGGTCGCCAGGTGTTCTTGATGCCGTGGCAGAACCTGAGCGTGCTCGGCACGACCGACGACGATTACTACGGCGACTTGGACGACGTGCTGGCGACCGGCGACGAAGTTCGTTACCTGTTCCAAGCCGTCGAGCGCGTATTTCCCAGCATTCGCGAGGCACGCGCGATCGGCACGTGGGGCGGCGTTCGGCCCACGTTGTGGGGCTGGGGCATGAATGAAGATCGGCTGTCGCGCGAGCACGAGATCTTGAACCACGCCAAAGATGGCGCCGACGGCTTGTACTCGATGGTTGGCGGCAAGTTGGCCAGTTACCGGCTTTTTTCCGAAGAAATGACCGACGTGATCGCCCGGCGGCTCGGCCGCGGCGCGCCCTGTCAGTCGCACACGCTCGCGCTGCCGGGCGGTGACGAAGCGGTCGACCCAATGCGGTTGGTGCTGGAGGGTGGCATGGAGGCGGTCACCGCCACGCGCCTCGAATACCGTCACGGTAGCCGCAGCCTGCGCATTCTTCAGCGCATGCAAAAGGACCCGCGCGAAGCCGCAGTGGCGTGCGTGTGCGAGCCGGTGACGGTGGCCGAGATCCGTTACGTCATCGATCAAGAGCTGGCGACCAGCGTCGAAGACGTTTCGCGGCGCACTCGGCTCGGTCTCGGCGCCTGTGGCGGCATGCGTTGCGCCGTGCGCTGCGGTCGTATCGTGGCGGACGCGACCGGAAAATCTCCGCAGCAAGGCTTGGCGATGGCGATGCGTTTTCTGCGCAACGCGGCGCGACGCCGTAGCGCCGCGATCGGCGCCGCGCAGGCGCGCTCGGAAGCGCTGGCCCTGGCGTCGTTGCGCGCCGAGCTCGGTGCGGTCGCTGACGAGCCCGATCGGGAGCTCGCATCGGCGTCGGCGGCCGGAGACGAGCCGTGAAATTGCTGGTGCTGGGTGCGGGTTTTTCCGGCATTTCTGCGGCATTTGCTGCCGCTCGCGCCGGGGCGTCGGTCAGCGTCGTGCACTCGGGCGCCGGTGCCAGCGCGCTTTATGCCGGCGCGGTCGACGGCTCGCTGTCGCCGGACGGCCCAGCGCAGGCGGGGCTGTTGGCTGAGCTTGGGCCGCTGCTCGGACTTTGCCTGACGCCAAACGCGCAGGCCACCGTCGCGACGCGCGAAGGCGTCGTGCGCGGCAGTGCTGGCGCCGACGTCGCGGTGCTCAATCTCGCGCCGCTGGCCGGCAAGCGCATCGGCGTCGTCGATGTGCCACGCGACGACTGGGATGGTCCGCTCTTGGTCCGCTCGTTTGCCACCAGCGATTGGGCTCGTTCCACCGGCACGCGCTTCGAGCTCGTGCCGCTCGACCTGCTCGAGAAGAGCTCGCAGCGGCGCGTGTCACCTTACGATTTCGCCACCAGCTTCGAGCGCGCCGAGCGCCCAGCCTGGTTGAGCGCGGTGTTGAAGGCGCGCGCCGGCACCGACGCGTGGCTGTTCGGGCCGTGGCTCGGCGTGAAGCGCGAGCTCGGGCGTGAGCTGACGGCTAGCGTGGGCGTGCCGGTGGGTGAGGTGACCTCACCGCCGGGCGGGGTCGCTGGTGCGCGCTTCGAGGCCCGCCGCGATGCGCTGCTGCTCGCGCTCGGTGCCCAGGTGGTCACGGAGCGTGCCCGCGCTGTCCGCACCAGCGCGACCGGCGTCGTGGTGACACTCGATGGCGGCCAAGAGCTGCAAGCCGACGCGTTGGTGGTGGCCGTCGGCGGCATTGTTTCCGGAGCCATTCGGCTGGTGGGTGCGCTGTCGGGCGCCGAGCCCGCCGGCTTCGAGCTTTCGCTGTCCGGGCTGCCGCTGGTTCAAGCTCGCGGCCAGCTGCGCCGGCCGGTTTCGTCTCTCTACGGCGTCGATCTGGCCGCGCATGGCCGGGTTTTGCTCGAGCACGTCGGGCTCGCCGCCTCGGCTACGGGCGAGGTGACAGGCGAACCGCGCGTGTTTGCCGCCGGTGATTTGCTCGCCCCCCAGCCGCCGAGCGTCGGTCACGCGCTTCTGAGCGGGCTTCGGGCGGGCGCAGCCGCGGCGGCGCTAGGCAGCTGACTTGCGGGCGCGGCGGCGGCGCCAGGCGCCGTGCATTCTGTTCGCCCTTGAAACGACCCGCACTGCCATTGCGCGGTACGGCCCATTGGAGTAGGCCCGCAACTCGAAGGATTTCAAAGCCATGGCTGACCGTTCTCGCGATTCGTTTCAGACGCGTTCCGAGCTTTCCGTAGGTAGCAAGAAGTACACGTACTTCAGCCTGCCCAAGTTCGCCGCGAAGACGGGCAAAGACCTCTCCAAGCTGCCTTACTCGCTGCGGATCTTGCTCGAGAACCTGTTGCGCTGTGAAGACGGCGTTGCGGTCGAAGCCAAGGACGTCGAGGCGCTGGCCGCCTGGGACGCGAAGAAGGAGCCCGATACCGAGATCGGCTTTCACCCGGCGCGCGTGGTGCTGCAAGACTTCACTGGCGTGCCGTGTGTCGTCGACCTAGCCGCCATGCGTGACGCGATGGCCGCGATGGGCGGCGACCCGTCCAAGATCAACCCGCTGTTCCCGGCCGAGCTGGTCATCGACCACTCGGTCCAGGTCGACAACTACGGTGCCGCCGACTCGCTGGTGCGCAACACCGAGCACGAGTACGAGCGGAATCAAGAGCGCTACGCTTTCCTGCGTTGGGCGCAAGGCGCGTTCAACAACTTTGCGGTCGTGCCACCCTCGACCGGCATCGTTCACCAGGTCAACCTGGAGTACCTGGCGCGCGTCGTGTTCGACAAAGACGGCGTGGCATACCCCGATACGGTCGTGGGCACCGACAGCCACACCACGATGATCAACGGCGCCGGCGTGCTCGGCTGGGGCGTCGGCGGTATCGAAGCCGAAGCTGCCATGCTGGGCCAGCCGATCAACATGCTGATCCCGCAGGTGATCGGCGTGAAGCTCCACGGCACCTTGCCCGAGGGCG
>FSUE01000389.1_pt1 | contig 19437 bp, 18 predicted proteins | sample 1637031 | NCBI WGS metagenome assembly FSUE01 (sample SAMEA3914819, study PRJEB12502) | metagenome | biome: forest; material: soil | place: Canada | collected 2010-06-26 | depth 0.3 m | reverse complement strand
GCCAACGTTGGTGGGGGCGCGCGCCAGCAGCGGGAAGTGTCCAGCGAAGATCATGGAAGAAGTTGTTCTCGCTGCACCGCACGGATCAAAATTCGACGCCCTGCCGGTAAGAGCAACCCGCTCGTATTCTACAAACTGAGACCAGTTTCTTAAAAACTTAAGAAACCTTAGAAATAGGTATTGCGCAGGTCCAACGGTTGAGTTACCCCATGAGTACAGGCTCGCGGGGCCCATGCCTCGCGCAAAACCCCATTGGCGTACTTGGCGACAAGGCAGGTCTCTCACGACGTGGCGGCTACCGGCGCCGCGCCCCCGGCGCTGGTCGATGCCGACGACGCAACGCTAGCCTGCGCACTGATCGAGAAGAATCCGGCCGCGCCGCGGGTTGCCTGGAGCCGCTTTTCGCCGCTGGTGCGTCGCATCCTGCGCCGCTCACTGGGCCCCCAGCACGACGTCGAAGACATCGTGCAAGACGTGTTTTTGTGCCTGTTCGAGCGCGTGCACACGCTGCGCGATCCGGTCGCGCTGAAGGCGTTCGTGATCGCGATCACGGTGCGCACCGCGCGCTACGAAATCCGCCGCGCCCGCGTGCGGCGCTGGGTTGGTTTGTCGCGCACGGCCGAGCTGCCCGATCTGCGTGTGGTCAACGCCGACACCAGCTCACAGCATGCGCTGATTCACTTCTATCGCGCGCTGAACCGCATCAACGAGCGCGATCGCACCGCGTTCGTGCTCCGCTTCATCGAAGGCATGGAAGCCGCGGAGGTTGCTGCAGCTCTGGACGTTTCCATCCCCACCGCGCGCCGCTGTTTTACGCGGGCGTGGGAGCGGATTACCTTCTTCGCCCAACGCGATCCGTTTTTAGTTGATTACTTGGGCAAGCTTGAAGTCACCTCGTCTGAAGAACCCCCATGAACGTGGCGGAGACCGAAGCCGATCAGCAGACCGCGCAGCTAGTAGCCCTAGCGCAGCGCCAGCTTCACGGTGATTCGGCCCTTTCCGATGAGGCTGGATTCGCCCGGCTTCAAGACCGGATGGCGCGCCCCCAGCACGGCTGGGCGCGCGGATGGGTTGCCGGCGTTGCGGCGCTGGGTTCGGCGGCGGCGCTGGCCGGAGCACTGTTGTTCGCCCACACGCGTACACCGCACATCACGTTCGAGGTTGCGGGCGGTGCGTTGGGCGCCAACGGCCACGTCGTGGGCCAAGACGGCACACGCATCCGCTTCTCCGACGGTTCCGAGGCGAGCTTGGCCAAGGGCGCCGAGGCGCGGATCGAGAACCTGACCGAGCACGGCGCTGACGTCGTGCTCACGCGCGGCAGCATGCGCGTGCACATCGCCAAGCAGCCGCAAGCCGCGTGGAAGGTCGCGGCCGGTCCTTACGACGTGCGCGTGACCGGCACCGCCTTCGACGTGAGCTGGTCGAGCCAAGCGCAAGCGTTCGACCTACGGATGGAGACCGGCGCCGTGATCGTCAGCGGACCGCTGGCAGTGGCGGGCATTCCGCTGCGCGCCGGCCAGCACATGTTCGGCGGCGTCGCCGAAGGCCGCCTCACCGTCGAAGGTGGCGAAGCCACACGCTCGCCGATCCCGCCCGCGGTGGCGGCGCTGGAGCCGCGACCTGAGCCGGCCAGCGCTACGACGGCTCCGCTCTTACCCAGCGTGACCCCGCGCCCCAGCGCCGAGGCGCACGCTTGGACGCGCGAGGTCGCGCAAGGCCACTTCAGCGCCGTGCTCGACGAAGCCGAGCAACGCGGTTTGGATCGCACGCTCGGCAGCGGCTCGCTCGAGGAATTGGCAGCCCTGGCCGACGCGGCGCGCTACGCCGGGCGCAGTCCGGTTGCCAAGCGTGTGCTGTTGGCCGAACGCCAACGCTTCCCCAACTCCGGCCCCGCGCGCGACGCAGCGTTCTTCCTCGGTCGCATCGCCGAAGACAGCGGCGGCGGCGCCATCGAGTGGTACGAACGTTACGTCGCCGAGAACCCGCGCGGCGCCTACGCTTCGCAAGCTTTCGGTCGCAAAATGATGCTGGTGTACAAGCAGCGCGGCGCGAGCGCGGCCAAATCGGTCGCCGCCGAATACCTCAGCCGCTACCCGAACGGTCCGTACGCCGCCGCTGCTCGCAAGATCGACGAGGAGTCTCCGTCCGCGCCGAAGCCATGACGCGCGCGTGGCGGCTCGCCCAGCTCGCCGTGTGCGGAGCCGTCAGCGCCTTCATGTTCGTGACTGCCGGCGCGGCCGCCGAGTACCACCATCGTGTTTTGCTGTTGGAGCGCGCCAGCGGCGACGACTCGGATCGCGAGATCACGACGCGGGTGCGCGCCGAGCTCGGTGCGGCAGGCTTCGACGTCGTGGTCTTGCCGGTGACCGAGGAAGATCCCAAGCTAGCCGTCGAATCGGCCGGGCATGAGCTGCATCCAGCGTCGGTGCTGCTGATCGAACGCCTGGTTTCGAGTGGCAACGCTCCGGATCGCGACGCCGGCTCGGAGCTTTGGCTCGCCGATCGAATGCTGCGCAAAACGGTGGTGTTGCGGCTGAAGCCGGCCGACGGCGAGAGTAAGCTCGACCGTGCCGGCGCCAGCAGCCGTGAGGCCGCGCGCGTCGCCGTGCAGGCGGTGGAGCTGGTGAAGGCACGCTTGGCCGAGCTCTCGGTGACGCACGAGCACGAACCCCAACCTGCGCCGGCGCCGCCACCGAAGGCCTCGCCCCCGGCGCGTGAGCTGCGCGGCACGCACCCCAACTTGACCGCCGGCATAGGCCTGCTCGAAGGCTTTCAAAGGGGTCAGCAGGCGCTCACGCCGGTGCTGCGGCTCGGCGTCGCGTTGCCCGAGCGCTTGACCGGTGAGGTTTTGGCGATCGACGTGCGCGGCGGCTTCGTTGGCTTGGGTCAAACGGCGCGCATCGAGCACGGTCCCGGAGCGGCGACCTTGCGCCACACGGCGGTAGGGCTCGACGCCGTCGTGCGTTTCTTGCCGCGCCGGCGCGTCCAGCCGTTCGTGTCGCTGGGCGGCGGCGTGCTGGCGCTGGACGTGGCGGGCGACGCGCCCGATCCCTACCGCAACAGCTCCAAGCGCACGCTGTCGGGGCTGGTCAACGCCAGCGGCGGGCTCTGGCTGCAGCCGCTCGCCGGTGTCGGCCTTTCGGTGGAAGGCCAGCTGATGGACGCCTGGAGTAAAACGATCGTGCGCATCGCCGGACAAGACGCGGCCGAAGTGGCGGCGCCGCTGCTGTTGGTGAGCGCCGGCTTGATGGCGGAGTTTTGATGGCAAAGCCTGGTTTTTTGTGGCTGCTGCTCGGCAGCGTCGGTTGCGATCCCAACGTCGTCGACGCCGTGCGCGAGCCGGTGCCGGTCGTCGTGCCGGAGCCGGTCAGCCCGCTCGAGGGCTCGTTGATTCATCGCTACAGCTTCGAGGGTGACGGCAACGCCGTGCTCGATTCGAAAGGTGCGGCGCATGGCCAGCTGTTCGGAACCAAGCTGGCCGGCAGCGGCGCGCTGCCACTGGCAGGCGGACGCACCGGCGAATACGTCGACCTACCGAACGGCATCGTCTCCGGCTTGCACGACGCGACGTTCGAAGCCTGGCTGACCTGGAACGGCGGCGGTTCTTGGCAGCGCATCTTCGATTTCGGCGGCAGCACGGCCGGCGAGGACATGCCGGCCGCTGGCTCGAGCTACCTGTTCCTGACGACGGCTTCCAGCATCGATACCGGGCGGATGTTGCCGCCAGCGCTGCGCGTTGCGTACTCGCAGAACGGCGTCGGCGATGAAGACATCTGCTACGGCACCGGGCCATTTCCGATCGGCGCCGCCACGCACGTGGCCGTGGTCGTCGATCCGGCGGCCGAAACGCTGTCGCTCTACCAAGATGGCACGCTGTTGAGCGAGTGCCCGCTGCAGCGGCCGTTGTCGAAGCTCGACGACGTCAACAACTGGCTCGGTCGCTCCAACTTCAGCGCCGATGAAGACCTTGCCGGAAGCTACGACGAATTTCGCATCTACGCGGCCGCGCTGACCGCCCGCGAAATCGCCGACAGCTTCAAAGCCGGCCCCGACGCCAAGCCGTAACCCCGCGACGATCCGCACGCGCGAGTCACCGGCGCGGTAGGGCGGCGAGGTATGCGGCTTGTTCTACGAGGTGGCGCGGGCGCTTGGCGTACACGTCGTCGAACAGCGACGAGACCGGAGGTGGCCCGGCGGCTTCGGCAATTTCTACGGCGAGGTCGAGCTCGCGCGTGAGCTCGACGGTCAGCACGGCGTCGCTGGCGAGGTCGAGCACGCCGTCCGCCTGCAGGCGCGCGCGCAGCAACGCGATTGGATCGCGCTCGGTCCAGGCACGCGCTTCGGCTTCGTCGCGGTAGCGGCTCGGGTCGTCGCTCGACGAATGCGGACCGACACGGTAGGTCAGGCATTCGATGAAGCTGGGTCCGTCGCCGCCACGCGCTCGCTCTGCCGCGCGCGTGATCGCTTCGAGCACGACCTCGGCGTCGTTGCCGTCGACACGCTCGGAAGGGATGGCGTAGGCCGCTGCCTTCTCGAACAGCAACGGATTGCCCGACTGGCGCGCGACCGGCACGCTGATCGCAAATTGGTTGTTTTGGCAGACGAATACACACGGCGCGCGAAACACGCCGGCGAAGTTCAGCGCAGCGTGAAAATCCGGATGGCTGGTCGCGCCGTCACCCAAAAACGCCAGGCTGATGTCGCTCTTGCCCTGCTTTTTCGCGGCCAGCGCCATGCCCACCGCTTGCGGCAGCTGCGTCGCGATGCAACTCGACCACGACACGACGTTGACGGCGCGCGCGCTCTGATGGCTCGGCATCTGCCGACCCTTGCTGACATCGAGCGCGGAACCGAAGTCTTGAGCCAGGTAGCGCTCGAGCGGGTAGCCGCGCACCAGCATCACGTAGCTTTCGCGCAGCGCCGGGAAGATCCAATCGCCGGCGCGTAGCGCGAGGCCGGCCGCGACTGGCGCTACCTCTTGACCAGCGCACGAACCGTGAAAGCCGACGCGGCCTTGGCGTTGCAGCTGCACCAGGCGCTCGTCGAGCAGGCGGATCCGCCGCAGCTGCCGGTACAGCTCCAGGCGACGGGCGGTCACGCCGTCACACCCCGCCCGTGCTCGAAGCGCCGTTGATCGAAGCCAGCGCGTCGTTGACCGCGTCGGGTTCGGCGCGTTCCGGAGCGCCCGTCATGCGTTCCAAAGTCTCACGCGCCTCGAGCAAGCGCGCGCGACCGGCGGCCGCGACCGCCAGCGTCCGAGCGTCACGCGACCACGCCGACAGCCCGCGCAAAATCGCGGATTTTGCCCGCGCATGGCCGAGCTCGGCCAGCGCCACGCGCGCGTGCCAGGAAACCGGCGTGCGCCCGCCAAACAGGCCAAAAGCTCGCCGCTCCAGGCCCGGCGTGGCTGCCGTGAGCAGGAGCTGGCCGCACAGCTCGACGACGATGATTTCGTCTTCGGCATGGAGGATGCGACGGCGCGCGTTGATCAGCTCGACCAGCCGTTCGTTGCCGGCGGCCTCACCCAAGACGGCGAGCAAGATCGCGGCCGCCGTGCGCACGCCGTGGTTGTCGTCACGCAGCGCGCCGCGTGCCCGTTGCAACAGCGGCAACGGCACCTGCTCGGGCGCGCGGCCGCCGAACACCTCTTCGGCGACGCGGAACGCCACGTGCCGCACCTCCGGATCGTGGTCGCGCGAACCAACCAGCAGCGCTTCGAGCGCCGCCTCACCCTGCAGCCGCGCCAACGCCACAATCGCCTGGTAACGCACGGCCGGTAGCCGATCGACGAGCCCGCGCGTCGCGGCCGCGCGCGCTTCGGCGTGCTCGGGCTCGGCCAGCTCACCCACGCCCAGCAGCGCCATCTGGCGAACGGTCGGCTCTTGGTCGCTGGTTGCCGCGACCAGCACGTCGAGCTCGGTGCGGGCGTCGATGTCGGCCAACGACAGCGCCGCGTTCGCGCGCACTTGCGGCTCGGGATCCGACGTCAGGCGCGTGACCAGGGCGCGCACCGCGTCGTCGCTGCCGCCACGGGCGTGCCGCTTCAAATCGGCCAAGGACGCCAGCCGCACATCGGGGCGCGCGTGCTCGGCGTCGCGGAGCGCGGCCTCTAGCGTGCGCGGAAGCGGCGTGAAGCCAAGCATCGCATCACCCGCCTGCGCCGCCCTGATCGGCGGCGCCCGCAAGCCCTGCGGCACCACCCTGAGCGTCGCCGCTGGTCGCGCCGCCGCCGGCCGTACCGGCTTGGCTGCCGCCGACGGACATCTCGGGGGCGAGCTCGGATTTGCACACGTCGATCGTGTCATCACCGGCGCCGACGGCCGGCGCCTTGGGCGGCACCAAACACGCGCGGTGTCCGCGATCGCGATCGATCAACAGTGCGCCCCAGCGACGCTTCTGATCGGCCTTGGAGAGATCGGCGCAGACATAGTCGGCGCGGCAGTCGCTGTTGCTTTCGCAGGTAGCCATGCAGAACGCCCGCCCGTACGGCGAAGGCGATTGCGTGTCCATGCAGGCATCGACTGGCGAACGCTGCGCGCCGAACTCGACGCACAGCGACTCGTCGACCGGACACGTGCCGGGCTCGCAGTTGTAGACCGTGCAGTAGCCGCTGGGCGCGGTGATGTCGCACAACCGATCGCCTGCCGCCGAGCAGTCAGTCGAGATCCGGCAGTCGTCCCCGACCTTCGGTTTGCAGCCCTCGGCGACGGCGGCGAGTGCGCAGAGGACCAACAGCTTTTCGGACAGGCGCGGCATGAGCGGGCGGATCCATAGCATTAACTGCGGATAGGAAGCCGGGATCCGACGGCGGGGGCCGAAATTCTTGCTTATTCGCCAGGCATCGGACAGAACGCAGGCGTAAACCGTCAGCCTGAGCCATGGCCACCCACATTACGCAAGATTGCATCAACTGCGGCGCCTGCGAGCCGGAGTGCCCCAACGAAGCCATCTCCGAGGGTGACTCCATCTACATCATCGATCCGGAGCTGTGCACCGAGTGCGTCGGTTTCTACGACCACGAAGCGTGTCAGGCAGTTTGCCCGGTCGAGTGCTGCGTGCCGGATCCCAACCACGTCGAGGCCGAGGCGGACTTGCTCGAGCGTGCGCTGCGCCTTCACCCCGACGACGGCGAGCTGCAGAAGCGCGCCGACGCGAATACGATCGCCTCGCGGTTTCGCAAGTGACCTTGCGCGCAGGCTGGGCAAAGGTCACGCCCGCCGCGGTCTTGCTCACCGGCTGCGGCGGGGGCGCGCCACTGCTCCACGCCGCGCACACCCTGCCTGACGGCGACGTCACGTTCGCGGCCGGCACCAGCGGGCGGTTGTCGCTCGGCGGGCTGCATAGCGCCGAACACCGGCTGGACCAGGCCGCCGCAACGCGCGGCGGCGCCACCACGCCTGACGAACGCAACGGCTTCGTGAAAGGCGCGCTGTCGCGCTTCGCGGTGGCCCCGGGCGTCGCACCGTTCGTCGCCGCCCGCGTCGGGCTCGGCCACCACAACGAAGCTGGTTTGACTTACACCGGACGCGCTTTTCGACTCGATGGGCGCCACGCCTTCGAGTGGCCGAAGCTCGCGCTGAGCGTCGGCGCGATGGCGACCGGGGCGCTGTCGCGACCGGGCGCTCAGCCGCCGCACGACGTTGGGGATCAACCGGGGCCCGACACTGGCCTGAGCAGCGTGACGCTAGCGAGCCTGAACGGTTACGGTCTGGAGCTGCCAGTGCTGTTTGGCTGGCGGAGCGACGCCGACGTGGTGAAGCTTTGGACCGGTCTTCGCGCCGGCTTCGAGCACGACTCGGCCAACGTCTCGCTGCTCGAGTCGCCCGACATCCTGCTCGGCTCGCGAGCGAGCGCCATGCGTTGGTGGGGCGGAGGCCTAGTCGGCTTCTCGGTCGGCCTCGCACCGATCGAGGTTCGCGTCGAAGTCGACGCGGCTTATGAAAGCGTTCACGGAAGCCTGCTCACCCAAGCGGGCGAGCTGTCCGGCGACGTGGCCGGCTGGTCGCTCACCCCGGCGATGGCGATCTCCGCGAAATTCTGAGTGCGAGCGATGCCCGCTTGCCCCGACCCGGGCCTCCGCCTACCATTTCGGCGTGCGACTGACGGCTCCTCACTTGATCGGTTTCCTGGTGCTGGCTAGCGCTTGCGAGCCGACCGGCTCGAACGAGACCGTCGCCACCTCGACCCACGCGCTGTTGCGCGTCGAGCGCAGTGCGCAAGTCGGCGCCGAGGGCGAAGCCACGGGCGTCGCGTTCGCCGGTGTCGTCCGCGTGCCCGAGCTGGCCGATCCCGAAGCGCTGCTGCGCCTGTCCGGCAAAGGTCCGACCCTGCCCGCGCCGGGCCAGTGCATGGCGCAGAGCCACGAGCGTGACGCGGCGCCGCCGAGTGACCTCGGGCGAGCCGAGTTCTTGGATGCCGGTGACGTTCTGCTTGGCCCGAGCTCTGCACCAACGCTGCTTGCGCCGCGGGCATTCCCCAGCTCGCCGATGGAGCCGCTTTCGGGCGTTGTGTACACGTCGCGTGATCGCGCCCCGGAGCCGCTGCCCAGTGGCGGCGCTTATGTATTGAGAACCACCGGCAGCGACCAGTTGCCTGGGCTCGAGCTGCGCGTCCAAGCCCCCGAAGAGCTGCGCGACGTGGCCGTCGCGGGCGCAGCGTTTGGCGCCGTATCGACGCTCAGCGGCAGCAGCGACGTGGCGTTGACCTGGCGCGCCGGCGATGCGCGCGACCTCGTGTACGTCGACGTGGTCGGCTCGGCCCAAAGCGGCAGCCTGGGCGTGTGCGCATTCCGCGATTCGGACGGGCGCGGCACGTTGCCGCGGGGCCTGTTCGGTGCCGCCGGCGTCGGCAGTCTGGCCTTCCACCGCTTGCGCGAAGTCGCAGCCGACGTGCCGGCGCTCGACGGCGCGGAAATCCGCTTCGATTTCGCGCTGACCGCGCCGGTTTCGTTTCGCTGAGCCGCGACGTCGACCGCCGTCCGTAGACGACTGATGAGCGCAGCCCCGCACCACGTCTATTTCATCCCAGGCATCTTCGGGTTCGGCAGGCTCGCCGGCTACGACTACTTCAACCACGTGCGCGTGGGCTTGGAACAACGCTTTCACGCCGCCGGGCAACAGGTGGTGTTCGAGGACGTACCGGCGCCGCCTACGTCGTCGCTGCGCTACCGCTCGCGCATCGTCGCCACGACCATCGAACGCACGGCAGGCAGCGCAGGTCCAATCCACTTGGTCGGGCACTCCACCGGCGGCTTGGATCTGCGGCTCGTGCTGTCGCCCACCGTCAGCCTCGGGCTCGACCCGAGCTTGCTCGAGTGGCGTTCACGCGTGCAGAGCGCGGTCTCGATCAACGCCCCACACTATGGCACGCCGGTGGCCGGGTTCTTCGCGACCGTGTCGGGCACGCGCATGCTTTACGCGCTGAGCTTGATCACGGTGATATCGCTGTCGATTGGCGAGCCCTCGTTGGCGATTTTTTCGCGCGTGCTGGCTGGGGTCGGCGGCATCGACTCGATTTTCGGCGGAGATTTGCGGCTGTTCAGTCGCATCACCGACAACGTGCTGCGCTTCGTCGACAAAGATGCGCGCAGCGAAATTGGTGATTTTTTGAGCAAGGTGCGCGTCGATCAGGGCGGCATCATTCAGCTGATGCCGGAGGCCGTCGACCTGTTCAACGCGTCCACCGAAGCGGATCCGGGCGTGCGCTTTGGCTGCATCGCTTCGGCGGCGCCACCACCGCGCTCGATGCGGCTGGCGCGGCGCATCCGCTCGCCGTACGCCGCGTTCACGGCCGCGATCTATTCGACCTTGTACCAATTCGCCAGCAAGGTGCCGGACGTCTATCCGTACGCGCGCCCCAACGAGCGCGAGCTCGGGTTGTTGCGCGCCGGCATCGACTACGAGATCGGCGACTCCTTGAACGACGGTATCGTGCCGACGCTATCGATGTTGCACGGCAACTTGATCTGGGCCGGCGAAGCCGATCACCTGGATGTGCTCGGTCATTTCGCCGACGACGAAGCCGACGACAATCAAGCTGATCCGACGCCGCATCGTGACTGGATCACCAGCGGTGCGCGCTTCTCGCGCAGGCGCTTCCACGCGCTGCTCGACGCGCTGGCCACATTTCAGCTCGGCGCGTGAACCGGCGCGCTCAGCCCGCGCTCGGGGTCGCCGCGGACGCGGCCGGCGTTGGCGCCGGCGCGGGCGCCTGGTCGGGGGCTTTGGGCAGCGACGGCGACGGCGCACCGACGATCGTGAAGCGCAGCGTGCGCGGCTGCTTTTGCCGCACATAGCTGATCTCGAGCGACGGCGCCTGGCGCACCGCCTGGAACGCCTCGAAGGCCTCCATCTCGCGCTCGATCGCCATGCCGTTGACGCGGGTGATGACGTCGCCGGGCCGCAGATCGACGCCGGTCCAGAGCTCGGGCGGCTGCAGGCCGACGATGCTCCAACCGGAGAATTTGCCAGCCGACAGACTTGGCTCGATCGCGACGTGCGTCAGGAAGCGGCCGAGACCGCCGTCGACCACGCTTTCCACGTCGGCGCGTTGCAGCGTGCCGGCGACGACCGCCGCGCGCGCGGCTTCGTCATCGCGCGTCGACTTTGGCGCGCCGCTGATGTCCGCAATCGTGCCCGGCTCGGGCGGCGGCATCGGATCGTTGACCGACGGGTACGGCGAGGACGCACAAGCAACGGCCGCTAGCGGCAGAGCGCGAACCAACAGGCGCAGGGTCGAAGACACGGCTGAACTATGGGCCGCCCGGCCGAGAGACGGCAAGTTTTTCGCCGTCTGCCGAGCCTGCCGCTACGTGGTGTTGCGATCGCGGAAAAAGCCGGGATCCAGCGCAGTTACGCGATTCAAGATGGTGGCGGCCACGTCCGATACGGCACCCACGCCGGTGACGTGCTGGACGCGATCGGTGGGCACCAGCTTCTCGGCCTCGCCATAGACCGCGCACAGCTTCGTTTGCAGCTCGCGCGACTCGAACATCTCTTCGAGCCCGCCGCGCGACCGGCGACGCTCCTCGGCGACCTCGAACGGCACGTCGATGACGATTGTCAAATCAGGGCGCAGCGCCGCGGCGTTGAGCTCGCGGATCCACGGCACCACCTTGTCACCGTTCGGCGCGGTCACCGACTGGTAGGCCAGGCTCGACAAATCGTAGCGGTCGCTGAGCACGACCGCGCCCTCGCGCAACGCCGGCACCACCGTCGAATCCAGATGGTCCATGCGGTCCGCCGCGAACAGCAGCGCCATCGTCGACCAAGCGAACGCCCGCGGCCCAGTGGCGTCGGCGACGAACAAGCGCCGTTGCAGCACCTGGCGGATCAAGGCGCCGATCGGGCCCGGGCTCGGCTCGCACGTCTCGACGACTTTGAGCCCGCGTTGGCGCAAGGCCTTGCCCAGCAGCTTGGTGTGCGTCGTGCTGCCCGAGCCGTCGATGCCTTCGACAACCACGAAAATGCCGGGGAAACGCCGCTCCAGTGCTGGCTCTGCTTCGCTCATCGTGCCTCCATCGCCGCCGCCGTTGGCGCCGCGTCCTCACCCAGTACCAGATTGTCGATCAGGCGGGTGCTGCCACAGAAAGCCGCCAGCGCGATCAGGGCTCGGTCGCCCACCAGAGCGCTCGGCTCGAGCGGAAAAAGCTCATCTGGATCGGCGATCTCGGCGTAGTCGGGGCGGAGGCCGGCGTTGGCGAGCGCGACGCGGACCGGGTCGATCAGCGCGCCGGCCCGGCGCTCGCCCGCGGCGTAGGCTGCCGCAGCGGCCGCCAGCGCCCGCGGTATGGCCAGCGCCCGCGCGCGCTCAGCGAGCGACAGGTAAGCGTTGCGTGAGCTCAGCGCCAGACCATCCAGGTCGCGCACGGTCGGCTCACCGACGACGCGAACGGGCAGCAGCAGATCGCGCGCCAAGCGTTCGATGATCTTGAGCTGCTGGTAGTCCTTGCGGCCGAACACCGCCGTGCACGCGCCAGCCAGTGCGAACAGCTTCGTCACCACCGTGGCCACACCTTCGAAATGCCCCGGCCGAAACGGCCCGCACAGGTGTTCGCTCAGCCCGGCCACGCGCACGCGCGTTTTCTCACCGGGTGGGTACATCTCCTCGGGGGGTGGCGCCAAAACTAGATCGGCACCAGCCTGGCCCAGGAGCTCGACGTCGCGCTCGAGATTGCGCGGGTATTTGGCAAAGTCTTCATTCGGCCCAAATTGTGTGGAGTTGACGAAGATGCTCACCGCCACGCGTTCGGCGTGCCGGCGCGCCACGCTGACCAAGTGCAGATGACCGGCGTGCAAGGCGCCCATCGTCGGCACGAAGCCGAGCCCGGCGCCGCTCGCCCGCGCCGTATCGCACGCCGCCCGAAACTCCGCGTTCGTCCGGTAAACCGCCGGTTGGCTCATGCGCTCAGTCCCCGCTCGCGGGTCCGTAGCCAGGCGGCAACGTGCCGACGACCGGCGCGTTGCCGGTCATTTCCGCCTTCGGTCCCGGACCAAACGAGTGCGCGTCGGTCGGAAACGCGCCGCCCTGCACCTCGGCCACGTACGCGCGGGTGGCGTCGACGATGGCTTCGCCCACCTCCGCAAAGCGCTTGACGAAGCGCGGGCGTAAATCGGGATACATGCCCAAAAAGTCGTAACTTACCAGCACCTGCCCGTCGCAACCGGGGCCCGCGCCAATGCCGACCGTGGGGATGCCGACGGACGCCGTGATCCGCGCCGCAAGCTCGCTCGGAATGCCTTCGAGCAGCAGCCCGAACGCGCCCGCTTGCTCCAAGATGTGTGCGTCTTCGACCATCCGCTCGGCCGCTTCCGCGCCTCTGCCCTGCACCCGAAAGCCGCCCATCGCGTGCACGCTTTGCGGGGTGAGTCCAAGGTGCGCCATCACCGGAATACCGGCCGCCGCAATCCGCCGCACATGCTCGGCAAAATCGCGTCCGCCCTCGAGCTTGACGGATTCGCAGCCACCTTCCTTCAACAGCTTGCCCGCCGACTCGACGGCGCGCTCGGGCGACGACTGATAGCTCATGAACGGCAGGTCCGCCATCACGTGCGCCCGCACCGCCGCCCGCGACACCGCGCGACCGTGGTAACACATCTCGTCGAGCGTCACCGGCAGCGTGTTGGCGAGCCCCTGCACCACCATGCCCAGCGAGTCACCGACCAACAGCACGTCGGCGCCGCCGGCCTCGAGCAGCTTGGCCATCGTCGCGTCGTACGCCGTGACCATCGCAATCTTGGGCCCGTGCTTCTTCCTAGCGCGCAGCGCCGGCACCGTGATTTTCGGAGACATGCTCTGCGCGAAGTTAGCACGCGCGTTCTGCCAAGGTTCCTCGCCTGCGACCAGCACAGTGACGTGCGGCCCCACCCTCCGGCCGCTGCGCCACTCGCCGTCCGCCAACACCGATTTCCGTCAAGCTGACCCGGGCCGCGTCGGCGATATCACCTAATATCACCTAATATTTGGAAGAATAGTGGGTGATATTAGGTGATAATCCGATCTGGAACGGGGCCTGGGGAAGCCGGTACGTGGAGGGCGGGATGGGTACGTGGTGGACGAGGCCTCGCGGTGGATGAGCCCCGCGATGGTTGAGCCTCACCTGACAAAGAACCTAAAAAGACTGAGAGATCCGTCCGGTTACGTGGCCAAGCCCGCGGCTGTGGCGACCGTTCGAGCGGGACGCTAGGCTGTACCGACGTGGTCGATTCGGTAGCAATCCCCGAGCTCGAGCGTTCGTTTGGGCGGGCAGCACGCAAGGTGCGTGGGCGACTGGGCTTGCGGCGCGTGCTGAGCGGCGCCGCCTTCGGGTTGTGTGCGGGTGCGCTTGTGGCGGGCGCGCTGTGGTGGTTTCGACAAGGCGAGCTGCGGCCGTTCGCCGGTGGCTTGGGCTTGTTGGGCGCAGGCGTGGGCGCGGCGGTCGCGGCGCGCAAGCGCTGGAGCGACGAGCACGTTGCGCTGTACTTGGACGAGAAGCTCGGCCTGCGCGAGCAAGTCGTAACGGCGCTCGGTCTGCGGGCGCAAACCAGCGACGCTGCCACGCATCTGAAGCAGAGCGCCGCGCAGGCACTCGGTGAGCGCGCGAGCAACCTGCGCGGGCCGAAAGTTTGGGATGCGCCGCAGCTGTTGGGCCCGGTGGCAGCGGCCGCGCTGGTGTGGCTGTGCGTGACACCACTGCCCAAGGCTGGGCTGGTCACGCAGGCGCCGGGCGTCGAGCGCGTGAAGCCCAGCAACGTCAAAGGGCTCGAGCGCATCGAAGCGTTGCGCGAGCAAAAGGGCCGCACGCCCGAGGACGAACGGCGACTGCGCGCGCTGGCCGACGAAGCCAAGAAATTGCGCGGCGATTTGGCGCAAGGCATGGAGAAGCGCGAAGCCTTGTCGCGGATGGCGAAGCTGCGCGACACGATCGCCGAGCTACGTTCGGAATTCGGCAAGCAGCAGAATCGCCAAGGTTTGGAAGCCGCGATCGGCGCTTTGAACGAGCACCCCGAGCTGCGCAAAGCCGCACGCGCACTCGGCGACGGCGACGTCACGGCGTTCGACCAAGAGATGCAGCGGCTGGCCAACCAAGCCGAAAAGCAATCGCGCGACAGCGCCAAGCAGGCGCTCGAAGCCGCCGAACGCGCGGCACGCGAGAAAGGCGCGCAGAGCCTGGCCGACGCCTTGAAAGAGCAGCGCGACAGCTTCGATCGACGCTCGGCCGACGCCGACGCGCTGCGCGAGCTGGCGCGGGCGCTGGGCGGAAAGCTCGATCCGGAGGCGCTCGAGGACTTGAAAGAGTTCGGCAGCGGCGGCGACCCCGAGGCAGCGCGACGCCTGGCCGCCGCCATGGGCAAGGCCCTGTCCAAGCTGAGTGATGAAGAGCGCAAGCGGCTGGCCGAGCAGATGAAGAAGCAGCTCGAGCAAAGCCCGGGCGGTGCGGCGTCACCGATGACGAAGGAAGAGCTGGAGGAGATGGCGCGGCGGCTGGCCTCGGCTGACGGGCAGAAGGAGCTCGAAGAGCAGTTGCGGCAGCTCGCCAACCCAGACCGGTCACGCGAAGCCGAGCGCGACGGCGCGCTCGACGACGCCGAGCGCGGCCTCAGCGAAGCCGAGCGCGGCATGGGCATGGTGCCGATGCCGATGTCCGGCGGCCCGGGCGATCCGGGCGGCCCGCCCGGCGGGACGCCCAGCCCAGGCGACGGCACCAATCCGAGCGGCGGCCCCGGCTCGCACCACGACACCGGCACCGGCGACCACACCGGCCACAGCCAAACACTGACGGCCCCCGAGCTGCGAGCCAAAGCCGAAGCTCGCCGCAGCGGCGTCGGCCCGATGCACGCCGCCACGCTCGGCCGCGCCCCAGCGCGCCCCGGCGACACGGCCAACCAACGTGGAACCGGCAGCCTGGGCAGCATCGCGCCCGGCGAAATCGGCGCGGTCGAACAGTCGGAAGTGCCCGAAGAATACCGCGAGCACGTCGGGCGTTACTTCGAACCGTAGCGGCTTATTTGCGATGGCTTCGAGCTGTCGCTCGAGTTTGCTAGCATCCGGCCGGGTATGAGCGAATCGTTCCAGGTAAGGCTCGCGGCCGCCCGCCAAGCGGCCGAGCAGCTGATGCAGGCCGTCGCCAAGGTCATCGTCGGCCAGCGTGACGTGGTCGAGCAGGTGCTGTGGGGTCTGGTCGCCGGCGGGCACGTGCTGTTGGAAGGCAACCCGGGCTTGGGCAAGACTTTGCTCGTTCGCACGCTGTCCAGTTGCCTGGATCTGCGCTTCTCGCGCATTCAATTCACGCCTGACCTGATGCCGAGCGACATCACCGGCACCAACGTGCTGGTGATGGGCGAAGGTTCGACGACCGGCGGCCGCTTCGAGCTGCATCGCGGTCCGATTTTTGGTCAAGTCGTGTTGGCCGACGAGATCAACCGCGCCACACCGAAGACGCAAAGCGCGCTGCTCGAGGCCATGCAAGAGCACTCGGTGACGATCGCCGGCGTGCGCCACGCGCTCGAAGAACCGTTCTTCGTGCTGGCGACCGAGAATCCGATCGAGATGGAGGGCACCTACCCGCTGCCCGAGGCGCAGCTCGACCGTTTTCTGTTGAAGGTGCTGGTGCAGACGCCTGGCGACGAAGATTTTGCGCAAATTCTGCGACGAACGACCGGTGCGCCCACGCCACCGCCCGAGCGCGTGCTGACGCAAAGCGACGTGCTCGGGCTGCGCGCGCTGTGCCGCGAGGTGGAGGTGGCCGAAGCCGTGCTGCGCTTCGCGGCGCGGCTCGTTGCCAGCTCCGATCCCGGCTCGCCGACGGCACCCGAGCTGGTGCGTCGCAGCGTGCGCTTTGGCGCCGGCGTACGCGGCGGGCAATCTTTGGTGCTGGCCGGCAAGGCGATCGCGTTGCTCGAAGGCCGCGCCCAAGTGTCGTTCGACGACATCAAGCGCGCCGCGGCGCCGGTGCTCCGTCACCGCATCCTGCGCAGCTTCGAAGGCGAAGCCGACGGCGTCACGACCGATCGCGTCGTGACCGAATTGCTCAAGGTCGTCGACACGCTCCCGGCGAACGTCGCTCACGCAGCGGCGGCAAGCTAAGTGAGCGTGTCGAGAATGGCTTTCACGAAGCGGCTGCTTTTTGCCAGCCTGTGCTTGACGTTCGCCGCGTCAGGCGGCCACGCCAGCGCCGCATCGCCGATCGCGATTGACCTGGAACCAACGCTCGGCGCCGGAACTCCGGCCGTCGACGGCTGGATGAGCGCGCAAGTTCACATCGAGAATCGCTCGAGCGAGGTCGTGCGCGGTACGCTGTCGGTCGAGGCCGAAGTCGCGTGGGCGCGCGGGTCGAGCGGCCCGCACAACAGCACCGACGTGCCGTTCTCGGTCGCGGCGCGCTCGCAGGTGGCGCTCGAGGTCCCGGTGCATGGCTTCCCGGGCATGGCGCCGAGCCTGAGCGTCGCCGCGCGCGGCTCGGACGGGCAAGTGCTGGCCGAAGCCAAGACCAGCGAGCTGCGCAGCCACGATCCGTTGGTCTTCGACCTGAGCTCGCCGAGCCACGTAGCGCCGGCGCTACGCATGCTGGGTGTGCCGCTGTCGAACTCGCGCTGGGGTGGCCTCACGGCGCCAATGGTGTCGGTGTCGAGCGCTCGCCAAGACGCGCGCACCGGTGAGCCGGTCGTGCCTCACACGGCCAGCGGCTATGCGGCAGCCACGGTCGTGTTGGCGACCTCGGCCGAGCTGGCCCTGATTGGCGAGGAGGCGCGGGCAGCGCTGTCCGACTGGTTGCTGGCGGGCGGCGCGCTGGCGCTCGTGCCGGAGCGCCCCGAAGATCTGCACGCCCCCTACCTCGAAGCCTGGACGGGCGGGCCGGTTTACGAGCAGCCCGCGCCCGAGGCTTTGCGCGGTCAGGCCGTGTTTACGATGCCGATCGATCCGGGCGGCGGCACCGGCGCGCGGCCGTCGGGGTTGACCGAGCTGCGCATCGAGCCGAGCCAAGACTCACGCGCGCGGTTGCGCAGCTTCAGCGGCGGCAATTTGCGGCCGACGCCGTGGGGCGCGGGCGCCAGCTACGGCTTGGGCGAGCTGCATTTGCTGGGTTTTCGCCCGAATTCGGAGCCGTACGTGAGCGACCCGTGGACGCACCACAAGCTGGCAGACTTGACGCGTCACGCCTGGGATCGCGACGCCGCGATCGCCCTGCCGTACGCGGAGGCCACGCTCGACGAGTCGCGGCTGAGCCAGGTGCGGCGCGAGCTCGACCCCAACCAAGGTACGCGCTGGACGATCGTCGTGTCGGCGCTGTTGCTGCTCGCGTACGCCGGGCTGGCCGGGCCGCTCAACTTCTACCTGGCGCGGCGCGCAGGGCGGCCATTGCAAGCGCTCGCGCGCTTGCCCATGTTGTCCGCGATCGCGCTGGCAATGGTCGTCGGCCTCGGCATGTTGGGGCGTGGCGTCAGCGGACGCGCGCGCCGGCTGACGCTGGTCGAGGCCGGTGCCGGCATGACGCGCGCTGCGGCGACGCGCTTTCGCGGCCTGTACGCGTCGTCGGCGCGCGAGCGCACCGTGCAAGCCAGCGCGCGCGGCAACGTGCTCGACGTGGCCGGCGACGCCGAACAGACCGGTCGCCGCCTGGTCGTCGACCGCGATGGCGCGCGCTTGAGCAACTTGCGCGGCCGGCCATGGGAGGTAGTCGTGGTCGAAGAAGACGGCTTCATGGGGCTCGGCGGCGGCGTCAGCTTGCTGCGCACGGCTGACGGCAGCGTCACCATCAAAAATCGCCTCGGCCGCGACCTGGTCGGCGTCGTGCTCATGCCCGGCGGCTCACGCGGTGCCCGCTTCTTCATTCGCATCAAAGACGGCGAAACAGTCGCCGAAAGCGTGGGGCAGACGCTGCCGATCATCCGCAGCGGCTCGCTCGGCCGCTCCAGTCTGAATCTCGAGCCTTCGGCGGAGCGGCTCGACAGCTGTAGCAAGGGCCTGAGCAGCGCCTGGGCGGCGATCGAGGGCGCCACCACGCGCAACATCGACTTTTGGCCCGAAGACGTGCCGGTGCTGCTCGGTCAGCTCGATGGCGGCGAGGGCAAGCTGGTCGACAGCGGCTTCCCGCTCGAGGCCGACCGCACGCTGCTCAGAGTCGTCGGCGAAGGAGGCGTGCCATGACCGTCGCCACATTTCTACTGTCAGCACGCCCGCCGATCCGGCTTGGCGGGCGGGCAACTGAAGGCCCCGGGCTAAAGGTCGTGCCATGAGCCAGGTACCGGCGATTCGAGTGCGCCACCTTTCGCACCGCTTCGGGCAACGTGAGGTGCTGCGCGACGTGAGCTTCGACGTCGCGCACGGCGAGATTTTCGGCTTCATCGGCCCGAACGGCGCCGGCAAGACGACGACGATTCGCGTGATGGCTACCTTGCTCGAGCCCGCCACCGGCCGCGTCGAAATCGATGGCTTCGACGTCAGCATCGACCCGGACAAAGTGCGGCGCGCGGTCGGCTACATGCCGGATCATGCCGGCGTTTACGAGCGCATCACCGTGCGCGAATTTCTGGAGTTCTTCGCCGACGCCTACCAGGTGCCCGATCCGAGCGTGGTCGACGTGGTGCTGGAGCTGACCGACTTGAGCAAGCTCGACGGCCGCTTGGTGGTCGAGCTGAGCAAGGGCATGAAACAGCGGCTGCAAGTCGCGCGCATCTTGCTCCACGACCCCAAGGTGCTGATCTTGGACGAGCCGGCCAGCGATCTCGACCCGCGCGCTCGCATCGAGCTGCGCGACCTGTTGCTCGAGCTACGCGAGCTGGGCAAGACGATTTTCCTCTCCAGTCACATCCTGACCGAGCTGTCCGACGTCTGCACCTCGGTCGGCATCCTGGAGCGTGGTCAGCTGGTGGTGGCCGGGCCGATCGCGGCGCTGGGCGAAGAGCTGGCGCGCCGCGCGCGCGGCGATGCCGGCGCTGCCCGCTCCGTGCCGCACAGCGG